>Ga0123356_10000954_pt1 | contig 31984 bp, 28 predicted proteins | sample TergutEmb28metaG_2_FD_92546 | JGI IMG/M metagenome (GOLD analysis project Ga0123356, IMG submission 92546) | Embiratermes neotenicus P3 segment gut microbial communities from Petit-Saut dam, French Guiana - Emb289 P3 | ecosystem: Host-associated > Arthropoda: Insects > Digestive system > Gut ...
CGAATTGGCTCTCAGCGCTCGCACTACCAACGCGCTAATTAGTGCTGGTATCAAAACGGTCGGCGATCTAGTTAGTCTGAGCGACGATGAGCTGAACGACCTCAAAGGTTTCGGTGCCAAAGCGCGCGAAGAAGTCAAAGACAAGGTGGCGGAGTTGGAGTTCTAAATGCACAGGCATGGATATAAAGGACGCAAATTTGGTCGCGAGCGCGATCAGCGGACGGCGCTGATGCGGGGTTTGATGTGCTCATTGGTTGAACATCGAGCTATCACGACGACCCTGCCCAAGGCCAAAGACCTCCGTCCCAAGATGGAAAAAATCATTAGCAAAGCCAAAAAAGGCGATCTCGCGAATCGTCGCCGGGTGATCGCGGCGCTGGATAGTGTTGACCTCGGGAATCGCTTGGTCGACCTGATCGCGCCGCAGATTTCGCGTGGCAGTGGCTACTTGCGGATCGTCAAGCTCGACGAGTACCGAGTCGGCGATAATGCTCCGATGGCGCGGATCGAGTTTGTTGACGAGATTAAAGACTCAATCGATGTCATTGCGAAAGAATCTGGATCGTCACGCGCCGAGAGCGCTCGCGATGACAAAACAGGGGAGGACACCAAATGATCTTCAAAACTTACAGCAAAAAAGCCGGCGACGTCGAGCACAAATGGGTGTTGATCGATGCGGCTGATCTGGCGCCCGGACGAGTAGCGACGGTTGCGGCCGAGCGGCTGACCGGCAAATACCAACCGACCTATACGCCGCACATCGATAGCGGCGACCACGTCGTCATCATCAACGCCAAGAAATCATGGCTGAGCGGCGATAAATACAAGGAAAAGAAGTATCATTCTTATAGCGGTTATCACGGCGGAATCAAGGAAACCAACCCGAAAGCCATCGGCAAAGTTTCGGTTATCGAGCGTGCTGTCCGTGGCATGCTGCCCAAGAACAAATTACAGGCCGACCGCATGAAGCGCTTGCACGTTTATGCGGACGAAAATCATATTCATGAGGCACAAAAGCCCACTCCTCTCGTCATTGCGAGGAGTGAAATGACGAAGCAATCCAAAAAGGAGGTTAAATAATGCCCGACAAATCCTACTTCTACGGCCTCGGCCGCCGAAAATCGGCCACCGCGACGGCGCGCCTCTATGCCGGCAAAGGCGAAATCACCGTCAACGGCCAGGAGGCGAGCAAATACTTTGACGACAACAAAGCCCTGCTAGCCGAGCTGACCGACCCGTTGGCGTTGGTCGGCAAACAATCCGACTTTGACGTCACGTTGCTCATCAAAGGCGGCGGCACCTCCGGCCAAGTCGACGCGGCCAAACTAGCCATCGCCAAAGCGCTATCAACCGTCAACGACGACCTCAAAGGCGCCCTGAGCAAAGCCGGCTTCCTCCGCCGCGACAGCCGCGTCACCGAGCGCAAAAAATACGGCCTCAAAGGCGCCCGAAAACGCGAACAATTTAGCAAACGCTAACAACCCGAGCACTGACCGCTCCAAAACTCCGCCCCAAATCGAGCGGAGTTTTTTGGTTAACAGATCATCGAACTGAAATTGACTTGACATATTATGCGCTTATGATACAATGACAAGGTGGTACAGGAACTACCATCCAAGTGCAACCCGCTGTCTAACGCAAACGCAGCTGATTTCGCTGCGAGAGCACTGAGATCAGATAGCTACACTGGCATATCGGCGCGCATGACAGGACGATTCCGCAATCCTGGCTTTCCCGAGCAGGGCGGACTGCTTCATACTCTATTAGCAGAATTAAATTGCTTCTGGGCTAGCCATGAAGAACCTTCACCTAACACTGTGCTGGCTCTTGGTTCGTTATCGCAGATATTGGCAATATCCAGGCAGTCGATGGGGGGGGGGGATTACCCGATGCCTTTTTGTTCACCGAGTCTTCTGCTATACCGGTAGCTGATGCCGTTCGTGGTTTTTGCGAAGAATTGAACGAGCTTGCCCCGCTTCTGTTATCAGTTCGCGTGCGCAAAAATGTGTCCAAGCAGAGCGAGTCGTCAGGGAAGAGACTATTGCCGGTGGGGATGGTATCTGATCCATTTTACTATGAGCTAGATCTGGAGGCGCGGTGCCTATCGCCAATGATATCTGGCGCTAAAGTTGTGGTTGTAGACGAATATTACAACACAGGTCGCAGTGTCGCAGCAGCCAGATACATTGCTAACGCGGCGGGCGCCCAATGCATTGCTAGCACTAACAAACATACACACTGGTATCATCAAGCTGAAGCTGCGAAAGTGGATGTAGGAAAAATGACGTCTCCACATGCTCCATTTATGCGTGAAGTCGGAAGAAGCGTCGCGCGTCTCGTAGATGGTGATCCTGAATACTGGTCTAATCTGCCAGAGCTAGCCGCGTATGATCTTGGTAAAAAAGCCTGGGTCAGTTAGTTTTGCTAACACAAAATTTCGTGGAGAACCAAACCCCTGGTCGCCGGACATGAAAAATATCGTCGCCTCGAACGGTGTGGCTCATGACGGGCTACTGGAGTTGATCGGGGAAGCGTAACGAAAAACCGTTTTTTAAATTAGATATTGACACGACGTCAATAATGGTGTATAATGGCAGCATGATTAGATACAATGACAAGGGTGGCATCAGGGGTGTTCGTGTTCAATGTGCTCCATCTGCTAAAAACCTGCCCCCCCCCAGCTTATCGGTGAGATTGATTCGGATCTGAAGTATATACGGGACAATGTTGGTAGTACCGCACTAGATATTGCAGACCCCACTGCGCGCTTCTCTGGGCTCCAAACGTTAATTCTCGGTCGTAAGCGTCTCGAGTCAAAATCAGCTGCTCTAGCCGCGCGTTTCTGCACCGATAATTTCAGAGTTGCAATGGGTTTAGTAGGAGTTCGGGCTCTTGTTAGTTACGGTCATTGGCATCTACTAACTAGTGGAAGCGACGTCTCCGAAGGCGATCAAGATCGTGCCCGATTGTTGATTGAAGAAAAAGTCAGATACGACACACTTGACACCCAGGCATGCGTTATGGATGCTGTGCGCTCTATCCTGCCGCAAGAGAACAGCAGGGTCTGGGCGGCGGGTGGTGCCGCTTTAGGTTTAGGCTCAGGGCAAACGCGCGAAATTTTTGTAGGCATGACAGATGAAGCTGTGACTGCAACCCTCAACGACCTGCTCGAAGTTGCTGAAATAATCAAAGAACACATAGCCATGCTAAGCGCCGGCAATCCGCCGCAGGTTAGGCAATGGCTCGTTGACTGTGGTTTCGTACCGGATCCGGCCAATCCTGATTCTAGACCTAAAATGTAAATCGCAAATGATATACTCACGGTAGCAAAGTAACTGCTCGGCGACAAATAAAAATTATGACCATTTTGATATAATATAGATATGACAAATAAATTATCGTCACTACAAGACAAGATGGGTGAAAAAACCAAAAGAACTAGCGGCAGCAGTTCCGCAGCAAGAAAGTATTCGGTTTCAAAAAACGAGATGAAACGCCGGAGAAATGCCTTCGTGAAACTCGTAATTAGTTTTTACCTTACCACTTTTATACTTTTATTTAATGAGATTACTTTGTTCCCAAAGATTTCAATACCTATTGCAATAATCTTTGCAGTAGTTTTTATTTCCCTCATATTTGCCGTCGATAGAATGTTCAGAAAACAAGCCGATTGGCAAATTTGCCTATCAGACAAATATCTCAAACGAGATTTTGGTAAAACTAGTGAAAAATATCTACTCAGTGACATAAATGTTATCCGGATCAAAAGGACAACTCATGGGTCAATACGAGAGATAACTTTTAAAAGGTTAGAAGGAAAGAACTTTTTCATTAGTGGACTTGATGATTTTGAAAAATTCAATGATGACGTGATTAGCCACGCAAAAAACGCAAAAATTATAAACTATAAAGAGCCGCCCGTTGATTACGACCACCCATTATTCTATGTGTTTCTCGGTCCAATACTCAGTGCAATATTAATATTGCCACTCAAACTTCTGTTGTCAGTTGGCGAAGCAAATTTTAAATATATCCAATTCGCGATTGCTTGTTTCCTTATAGTCACAGGGATATTTTTTATAGTAAAACAACCTACAAGTGGTCGATATGGTATGAAAAAAAGAGTCGCCGATTTGGTTATTGGTTTGCTATTCTTTGCCGTAGGCGCATTGACAATCTCACTAGTAATATAATTTTGCAGTTTGTGGTGCGCGAGAGAGGGCTCGAACCTCCACGCCCGAAGGCATATGCTCCTAAGGCATACGTGTATACCAATTTCACCACTCGCGCACGCAACAAAAATTATACCAAAAAAGCACCCCCGGCGCCAATCACTCGTCTAACAGACGAAAGAGGGCTATTGCCGCTTCTCCGTAAATTCGTTTGTCCACCACAACAACTCCATTTAGGTTCGGCAAAGTCCCTCTCTCCGAGTACGATAATACCAAAAGGCCACTAGGTTGTAAATGACTAACCAATTTGGAAACTGTGGAAAACTGTGGGTCGTGGTATGGCGGATCTGCGAAAATTATGTCGTATTTATCATCTCTCGCGGTTTTTGTCCAGGCTTCAACCCCCGTTTTGATTAATTTTGTAAAGTTTTGCACACCTAACGTTGTAATATTTACATCAATGACGCGTTGGGCGGTTCTATCACGCTCCAAAAAAGTCACAAAACTAGCGCCCCGGCTCAGAGCCTCCAACCCAACGGCGCCCGTGCCAGCAAAAGCATCCAACACACGCGCCCCCGCCACGTGGCCGCGCGACGAAAGCATATCAAACACCGACGAGCGGATGCGGTCGCCCATGGGCTGTGTGCCAGAGGCCACGTCCGCCGAAATCCACCGTCCGCCGAAACGGCCGCTAATAATCCTTAGACGCATACAAATATTCTACTATTCTACGATGTGTGTTACAATGGTAAGTATGAGCAAAATAGCGGATTACTTGCGGGGGAAGTTGACCGGCGAAATCTCAACCGACCCGGCGGTTTGCGCGGATTTCGCGCATGACGGCAGTATCCTAGAGGCGATGCCCGAGGTTGTGATCTTTCCGCGCACCACCAACGACGTGCGCAAAGTGGCGCGGTTCACTTGGCGGTTGGCGGAGCGTGGCCAAATCCTACCGATCACGGCGCGAGGCAGCGGCACAGACACCACCGGCGCGGCGATCGGGCGGGGCGCCATCATGTCCTTTCCGGCGCACATGGCGCGCATTCTTGAGCTCGATGTCAAATCCCAAGCCGTGCGGGTTCAGCCCGGACTCAATTTTGCGGCGCTCCAAGAAGCCATGGCCACGCACGGCCTGTTCGTGCCAACGGCCAGCAGCGACGCCAAAGTCTCAACCATCGGCGGCGCGTTGGCTTCCAACGTGGCCGGCGCCAAATCGATCAAGTACGGCACGCTGCGGGATTGGACGGATCGGCTCGAGGTGGTCTTGGCTAACGGCGAGGTCATCCAAACCGGTCGCCTATCCAAACACGAGCTGAACGCCAAGAAAGGCCTGCAAACCATGGAGGGCGAAATCTATCGCGGGATTGATGCTCTGATCGACGAGAACGCGGAAATTATCACCGGTTACGCTAACGGATCATCACTCAGCGCCGGTGGTTACGCCATTGATTTAGTCAAAGGAAGCGACGGTTCGTTTAATTTGACGCCGCTATTCACCGGCTCGCAAGGCACCCTGGGACTGATCGTCCAAGCCATCATTAAACTAGCCCCGCACCCCGACAAAGTTTCGCTGATCGCGGCGGCCATCACGTCCGATCAGGATCTGCCGACTTTGACGGAGCAACTTTTGGCGCTCGAGCCGAGCGAGCTCGAGTTTATTGATGGTGACACTCTGAAATTGATTGAAAAGAAAGGCGGCGGCACGCCCTGGAAAGCCGTTTCGGAGAAACGACCGGAAACCATGTTGTTTATCGAGTTCGACGACAAGCACCACTCCCGCAAAGTCAAAAAAGCGGCGCGTCTCCTCGACGAGGCGGCGGTCGTCGACGCCCAGGTGGCGAGCACTTGGGAGGATCAGGAAATCCTGCGCTCGATCCATCACAGCGTCTCGGCCATCACCAATTTCAGCGAACGCGGCGTGGCGGCTTTGCCGATCGCTCCCGATCTGTCGGTCGGGTCGGCGCGCGTGCCGGAATTGGTCGAAGCGGTAAAGAAACTGCTGCGGCGCAATCATATCGAGGGCGGCATTTGGGGTCATCTCGGCACCGGCGTGGTTAGCGTGCGGCCGCTACTTAATTTGGCTAATCTCGGTCAACGCCAGACCGTCTTTAAATTATTGGGCGAGCTGCTCGAGACGGTCAACAACATGGGCGGTTCGATGAGCGGGGAATTTGGCGATGGGCGGCTCTTGGCGCCGGCCACCAAGGAACAATACGGCGCTAAGATGACGGAAATTTTCACTAAATTAAAGGCGATCTGCGATCCTTATGGCACGTTCAATCCGGGCGTCATCACCGGCGCGACCAGGGACGATTTGCTGAATATGCTGCGCCAAGATTACCGCGAGGATCGCTTTCCTGAACTAAATTTGCGCGGCTAGACTAGACTTATTTTGCCTATTGGTATACAATAGACAATTACAATTTAAAAGTCAGGGGGAAATATGGCGCATTACTTGGACGATCAATCACGAACGTTTAGCGAATTTTTGCTGGTGCCGGGATATTCTTCGGCCGAGGCTGAAACGGCCAATGTTAGTTTGAAAACGCCTTTAGTCAAGTACAAAAAAGGCCAAAAGCCAGCCCTGTCGCTCAACATCCCGCTAGTTTCGGCCGTGATGCAGGCGGTTTCCGACAATCACATGGCGGTAGCTCTGGCGCGCGAGGGCGGCCTTTCCTTTATCTATGGTTCGCAACCGATCGAGAGACAGGCTGCTATGGTCGCCAAAGTCAAATCCTACAAAGCCGGATTCGTCTCGAGTGACACCAACGTGAAGCCGGGCGACACGCTAGCGGATCTGCTGGAATTGCAAAAGAAAACCGGCCACAGCACCACCGCCGTCACCGAGGACGGCACGGCTAGCGGCAAATTGCTCGGGTTGATCACTAGCCGCGACTACCAACCAGACAAAACACCCGGCCAGACCAAAATTAGCGCCCTGATGACGCCGTTTACTGATCTAGTTTGTGCGCCGGACGGTGTTAGCCTACAGGAAGCCAATGATCTTTTGTGGGAACGTAAATTGAACGTTCTGCCCGTCGTAGATAAAAAACAACGCTTGACCGCGCTGGTTTTTAGAAAGGATTACAATCAATACATCGGTCATCCTAATGGGTTGCTGGACGAGCGCAAACGCTATATGGTTGGCGCCGGGATTAACACTCGCGATTACGCCGAGCGTGTGCCGGCCTTGATCGCCGCCGGTGTGGATGTGCTCTGCATTGATTCGTCCGAGGGTCATAGCGAATGGCAGAAACGCACGTTGGAATTTATTCGAAAGAAATACGGCGACAAAGTCAAAATCGGAGCCGGCAACGTGGTCGACGCGGAAGGTTTTCGTTTCTTGGTCGAGGCTGGCGCGGACTTCGTCAAAGTCGGCATCGGCGGCGGCTCGATTTGCATCACGCGCGAGCAAAAAGGCATCGGGCGCGGCCAGGCTTCGGCCGTGATCGAGGTCGCCAAAGCCCGCGACGAACATTACAAGAAAACCGGCCTTTACGTGCCGATCTGTTCCGATGGCGGCATCGCGCACGATTACCAGATGACGATAGCTCTGGCCATGGGCGCGGATTTCTTGATGCACGGTCGTTATTTTGCGCGCTTTGACGAGAGCCCGACTAGTAAATTATTGATAAATGGCAATTATGTCAAGGAATATTGGGGCGAGGGTAGCAACCGGGCGCGTAATTGGCAGCGCTACGACCACGGCGACAATAGTCAACTCATTTTCGAGGAAGGCATCGATTCCTATGTGCCGTACGCCGGGAGTTTGCACGATAACGTGACCGTCACTCTCAACAAAATCAAAGCGACGATGTGCAACCTCGGGGCGCTATCCATTCCGGAACTGCAACGCGACGCGAAACTGACTCTAGTCTCCTCGATCGGCATCATCGAAGGCGGCGCCCACGATGTGGTTCAGAAGGATCGGAAATAAAAAAATAACAGTACGTTAACCTCGCTATAACACGCGGGCTTTCAGATCCGCAAATGTTTCAAAGGCGTCGGAGACGTAAGCCTTGCCCAAACGCGAAAGCTGTCGCCCAAAAGCTCGCCTAGCAACTTCCTCATTAAAGACAAAAGCCGACGGGCGGCAGACTCTATGTAGCTTTTTCCCTCTATCGTGCTCAGGAGATACACGGCATATGAAACCTGGTGGTACATTGACTCCCCTGAATTCCACAGGCTCTAGATTCAGGGCAGTCTCTACACCGTACCGTTTATCAACGAACTTTTTACCATCAATATCGATTACATTAGGATTACCCCAAGTTAACTCACGAACAAAGTTCTTTTCTGCGGAGTAACAATCATCAGAATGCCTTACGGAAGAAGGTACTTCCTGATCACCGGCAACCCTTTCATAATCCAACTTTTTGAGCGGCATAGATCTGCCCAAATACAGCAGTAGATCCGTTGGTGGATCCCCTGTTGTTGCCGTTGCGTGCGGATCAATGCGTACATAGTCTGATTGTTGTCTTCTATCTTTTTTCTTAGCGAGTGGCGCACAAAGCGAGCGAGCGAAGCAAGTGAAGGGGTTGCCATTCACACCAATCCCTGAATCTTCTTTTGACATATGACTGATCGCCATTTCCGATAGTGTAACGCCCAATTCACACCGAGTTAGTAGTAACCTTGCAGTATCAGTGTATAAGAATGGCAAAGTATCAAGTTTTCCCTCTCCCAAGCATTGTTGCTCGTACGCATAGCTACAATCTCCAATAATATCACGTCGCAGCTCAGCGAGCTCCTCAAGAGCCTCTAACTCCTCAGTCGAAAAAACTATATCTGCACGGGGGGGGGCTGAGAAATCTATCACATCGGTATGATATCACAAAATATTTGAGATGTCAACGTTACCACCCCAGACAGGTGCTATGATGCACACTCGTCCTCGATGTTTGTATCTATTAATCCTGAGTTTGTCGTTAGCTACTATGCTCAAGCGACCGCAGAAAGCTATCAATGGCAACAACTGCGCCCGCGAGATCACGGTACTCAACAATCGTGAACCGAGGGTTGCCATCAATCATCGTGGACAGCTTTCGCCCCCCCCCCATCCGGCCGAAATAGGCACAGGACGGGCAAGCTCCTCGCGTCAGCCGCACCGAGCTCGAAGCCCACTCCGAGGCTCGGAGTTGTCACCTCTGCCACAACAGCGTCCGCCTCATCGATCCAACTCATGTCACGCGAAAAGATCTCTTTACACGAGATCCCCCGCTCGCCGTCGGCTGTGAGGTTTTCTGAACCGACGTGCTCGGTTAGGACTTTGCCGTGGCGCTTTAACTCCCGGATGATATCCGCGTATAGAGCCTGGTCATCACGACCTCCTTTTATCGATCCACAAAAGTACAATTTCATTGATTTCTCCATTCTGGCGGATGCGGATGTCCACCTTTACGGCTAATGGTGCGCGCGAGAGGAGTTGAACCTCCACGAGCGAATGCTCACTAGCTCCTGAAGCTAGCGCGTCTACCAATTCCGCCACGCGCGCGTGAAACTATTGTATCATACTGTAGTTCTCGAGTAACCCTTGACAAAGCATAACCACCTGTGATATAATGAAAAGATAAGCTACTTACAAAACACCCATACCCACGTTCTGCCGAGCTGACAGGTGTTCTTTCTTGATATCTAATAAACGCCGGTCACTCGGCGTTTTAAAATTATCAGATTTAATGTAAAATAGGAGCAATATGAGTCTAAATCTAGCAAACTACAAAGGCGCCCGCGACATTTATCCGGAGGATATGCGGCTGCGGCGCTATATTTTCGATACTTGGGCGCGGGTAGTCGAGCGGTTCGGTTATGAGAAATACGATGCGCCGCTGCTCGAGCCGCTCGAGATTTACACGGCCAAGAGCGGCGAGGAGATCGTCAACGACCAGACTTATACGTTCGTCGATCGCGGTGAGCGCAAAGTCACCATTCGCCCCGAGATGACGCCGTCGATCGCGCGCATGGTCGCGGCGAGGAGGCAGGAAATCGCGCTGCCGGCGCGCCTCTATTCGATCGCGAATTTCATGCGCTACGAGCGGCCGCAAAAGGGTCGCGAGCGCGAGTTTTGGCAGCTCAATGTTGATCTGTTCGGCGCGTCCGGCATTGCGGCCGACATCGAGATGATCGCCATCGCCGACGCGATCCTGCGCGAGTTCGGCGCCGACGAGAGCATGTTCACCATCCGCCTCAACGACCGCCGGCTGACCGACTACATCATGCGCGAGTATCTGGGGTTGGACGAGGGACAGGCCGCCGCCATGATCAAGCTACTAGATCGCCGAAACAAGATGCCAAAGGAAGCCTTTGACGAAGCAGCGCAGGAAATCTTTGCAAGGACGGAGCTTGCAAAATTAGAGAAGCTGAACCAACTCTTGCAAGCTCCGTCCTTGCAAGAAATGCCGGCGGAAATCCGACAGAGCGGCCTGACGAAAGATTTAGAGGAACTGCTCGGACAGCTCGAATCTCGTGGTGTCACGGCTCAATTCGACCCGAGGCTGATGCGCGGCTTTGATTACTACACCGGGATCGTGTTCGAGGTGTTCGATCGAAACCCCGAGAACAACCGCGCCATGTTCGGCGGCGGGCGCTACGATGGCTTGGTCGGGCTGTTCGGCGTCGAAGATCTACCGGTGGTCGGTTTCGCACCGGGCGAGACGACGACGATCGAGTTTTTGCGGGCTTGGAATCTCGTGCCAGAGCTCAAACCGGCTACCGATCTAGTGTTGATACCGCTCGGTAATGTCGATGTTCAATCCGTGGTGGACGAGCTCCGCGCCGCCAAAATCAACGTGGCGGTCGACTTCACCGATCGCAAAATCGATAAAAAAATCCGAACGGCCGTCAAATCCGGCGTGTCGTATGTGCTGTTCATCGGTGAAGACGAGTTGGCGGAACAGAAATACACCTTAAAAAATCTCGCGACCGGTGAACAGGAAAACTTGACGATTCGCGAAATCTCGACAAAGCTTGAATCCTAAAAGTTTCCTGCAATATTCACAACAGGGAGTTTATTTGCTCGGTATTTGAGTTACATCGAGCCATTGTCGAACCGCGGGTAGTGGGCTTTGGCTCAAGGCGCCGTGTGCTTCACTGATGCGTAGTGTAAGGGCGGGGATTTTGTCACGGTCAGAGCTGAACGACAAGTCAACCCCAGGGATATCGAGCCCATGGTCAAGGAGAAAATTAGCTAAGTCGCGTCGGATTGTTCTGGAATCGCGATCCGTTACACCCATTATTAGATCTTCTACCATATCGCTTTCGGGCGCCTGCACCTTCCCACTAACGTCAAAGGCTCCATCAACCAAGAAATGCCAATAGCCACGTTGTGCACGGGCTCGATTTCCTAGCAAACGCGCAGCGTTTCGTGGTGCAATCTCTCTCACGAAACGAGCTACCTCGTTTTGTTCGACTGATAATTCGAAAAGCTTTCCCGCGGCTTTGCATATAACGCTATGGAAAGTGCTTATATCGCGGTTGCCCTCGCCAAAAACAGCCTTGAGCTGGGGGGGGGTTAATTTAGCGAGATCCAACGACGAGGCAGCACCGGCAGAGGTTATGTCTTGACGAATGGTCGTATCTATTATACCTACAGGTCTACGTCTCTGACTGATATCAACTATAATCATGAGGTTCATTGTAGCAAAATTTTCGTTGCTTGTCAATATAGTACGAGACAGATTAATCTGCTACAATATTCTCATCATGAAACACACGAAGAAGAATCTAGGGGGCAACAAATTAGAGTATCGCGTCGAGGTGGCGGCTGATGATGTGACCAAACATCACGAGGCGGCGGTCAAGAAATTATCGCGCGATGTCAAGGTCGCGGGTTTCCGCAAAGGGCGCGTCCCACCGGAGGTGGCGGCCAAACACGTCGACCCGAGCGCGCTGGCTGATGAGGCTGTCAATGCCACCATCAACGCCGCGCTGGTCGAGCTAATCACTCTGGAGCAACTACAATTGCTTGATCGACCGGAAATTGCGGTCACGAAATTCGTGCCGGCTCAGATCTTGGAGTTCACAGCCGTTGTCCAAATCGTGCCACCGGTCAAATTGGCCAATCCGGCGAAATTAAAAGCCAAAAAATCCGCGGTCAAAATAGGCGACAGCGACATCGATGAGGTGCTCGAAAATCTGCGGCGCCAAGCGGCCGAGAAAAAGCCCGTCAAGCGAGCGGCCGCCGACGGCGACGAAGTGCTGATCGACTTTACGGGGACGAAAGACGGCGTGGAATTCGACGGCGGCCGGAGCACCGATTACACGCTAGTGCTCGGCTCCAACTCCTTTATCCCGGGCTTTGAGGCGGGCATTGTCGGCCGAAAAAGCGGCGACAAATTCGATCTAGCGGTCAAATTTCCGAGCGACTACGGCGTCAAAGATCTAGCCGGCGCCGACGTGATTTTTGCGATCGTCTTAAAAGAAGTTAGAGAAGTAAAATCGCCGAAATTGGACGATAAATTTGCGTCCCAAGTGGCGCCCGATTTCAAGACTCTGGACGATCTGCGTCGCGATATCGAGAGGGAACTCGCCGCGCGCGCCGAGCACGAAGCCACGCAGAAATTTGAGGACGACCTCTTGAGCGAGTTGGCGGAGAAATCGAGCGTGGAGGTGCCGGACGTTTTGGTCGACGATCAACTGGGGGCGCTGGAGCAGCAATTCACTCAGAATTTGATGTATCGTGGGCTGACCTTAGATAAATTCCTCGAGGATCAGGAACTGACCCGCGACGAATGGTTGGAAAAAGAACTCCGACCGATGGCCGAAAAGCGCGTGCGAAACAGCATGGTGATGGTGGCTCTGGCGCGCCAGTGGGACATCGCCGCGACCGACGAAGAAGTCGCCGCCCGTCAATCGGCCATGATGACGCAATACAACGACCCGACGCTGATCGAGCGCTTCAAAGATCCCGAAATGGCTCGTCAAATCGCCCAACAAATTGTCGCGGAAAAAACTCTGCGGCGGTTGGCGGAGCTGAATCAATAGTATTATTCAGCCACCGGATAACCAGGATTCTCAGCTAAGAATTTGTAGCCGTGTCCCGGCCTCGGTAGCATAGGCACGCGTTTGCTACACATGCCGCTCCTCGCGCACTCTTCCGGCGTGAGTGGGGTAGAAGCGTCGATGTCTTTTAGGAATACCAGATGCGGTACTTCCAAACTTTCGGCCGTGACCTCAGTGCCGTCGTGTGGATTGCGTCGGATAACGGCAACGGCCGCAACAATTTCCGGCGCTTGCTTGACACCGGTGATTTTTGGCAATTCTTCACGCAAGAAAGCTATCGAATTTTGGATGGAATAGCCCGTGTTAAAGAGGTCATCGACTACCACCACTCTCGGCGCGGTGTTTTTCTCCGTGAACAGTTCGAGAAACGGCAATTTGGGGTCGAGGAACCAATCTTTGCCGGGGGTTGCCTCGGGATCGTTTTTGCTCTCGTCGGTTTTGCGATAATCGGCGTGGTATATTACTTTGCCATCAGAAAAGCCGACCGGCCTTTTCGATAAATGAATCGCCGGGATGCCTAGCTGAGCCGCGGCCAGGCCAGCCAATTCGCGCCCCAAAGTCTCCGGACCGACGATCAAATCGGGCTCGAAATCGCGCAAATTTTCGCCTAACTGATGGCCGATGCGCTCTAATAAATCGCGGCGCGTGGCAAAAAGCCTGCGCAAGTCAAAATAGGCCGCCAGATGTTTCCCGCTCGTACCGACTAGGTGGCTGTCGGTGAAAATACCGTTAATTTTCTTTAGCTCCTCGAGCACCTCATCGCCCGTGATAATCATTGTTTCTCCCTCCCCTTACGTGTCGCCAAGTATCATAGCAGCATTGGGGGGGGGGTCTGTCAAGGCTTGACACAATCATCAAAATTTGGCACAATCGAAGTATGAGTAATCCTAGTAGCTATCTCGTACCGACGGTGGTGGAAAAATCTTACGATGGTGAGCGGGCTTATGATATCTATTCGCGCCTGCTCAAGGATCGTATTATTTTCATCGGTGAGGAGCTGAGCGAGCACGCGGCGAATCTGGTGGTGGCGCAATTGCTTTTTCTGGCTTCGGAGGATCCCAAAGCCGACATCAGCCTCTACATCAACAGCCCGGGCGGGTCGGTTTACGACGGCCTGGCCGTCTATGACACGATGAATTTCGTGCCATGCGACGTGGCGACCTATGGCATCGGCCTACAGGCGTCGATGGGCGCGTTCCTCTTGTCGTCCGGCACGCGCGGCAAGCGATTCATGTTGCCGAACGCCAAAGCCATGATCCATCAACCCTCGTCCGGCACGCGCGGCAAAGTCACCGACATGGAAATCGACCTGCGCGAATCGATCGATCTAAAGGAAAAGTTAGCCAAGATTTTAGCGACCAACACTGGACAGAAAGTCGAGAAAATCAAGGAAGACATGGAGCGCGACTATTGGATGGCCGCCGAAGAGGCCAAAAAGTACGGCCTAGTTGACGGCGTGATCAAAAAGCTGTAGAATGAGCAGGATAGATAAGGGGAAGGGGGTGATGTGAAAAAATTATTAAGGGATCGTAAGTTCTGGTTCTTGGTGTTTTCGTTGTTTTGTTTTATCGCGATTGGCGTTTGTGTCATTGTCGATTGGGCGATCAACAATAACTTCACGTGGGCTGTTTATCCGTTGATATCGATCGTGTTCTTTTGGTTGGTCATGATGCCGTTTTTCTGGCTGAGGTATTCGCTGTTCTGGCAAGTCGTCGTGTTGTCGGTGCTGATTTTGCCATATTTGTATCTGTTGGATCGGTGCTTGCCGCATGCCGGCTGGTTCCAATCGATCGCTCTACCGGTTGCACTTTTTGGCGTCACGGCCGTGCTGTTGACTTATATGATTATAAGATTTACAAAAATCAACATCTGGTATCGGTTGTCGATCGCTTCACTTCTGTTGCTCGTATTGATAAATCCGCTACTACAGCTATACATCAACAATTCGATGGGCACGGAGCTAGAAATGCTCGATATGATCGCCAATATTTTTGGTGGGGTGGTGACGGCGGGAGTTTTCTCGATAGTGGGCTACGCCAGCTCTACCCGGAAATTAAATCGCAAACTAGCGAAAAAGACTTGACACGGCATTTTCGTTCGTGTAGAATGGTTAGCAATGAAGTAGTGTAAGTCTGTTTAGCGTGCCTGTCGTGGCGGACGGGTTTTGGTTAGTTTTGAACAGAGTTAGTTCCTTCGGCGCCAAGAGAACAACTTAATTTATATCTAATAAGGAGCAAGCGTGGCAAAAGCGACAAAAACCACGCCGTCGGCCAAACAGCCCAAACCGACGGTTAACGGCATCACAAAACGAACATATTTCACGCCCCAAAGCAACGTCCTCGGTCTGCCGGACATGATCGGGCATCTCAAAAAATCTTGGCAGCAGTTCGTGGAAGAAGACATGGGCGAGATTTTCGCTGAACTAAATCCGATCGAGGACTACACCGGTCAAAAATTGTCGGTTTCGTTCAAAGATTATCACTTTGACCAACCTAAAATTTCCGATCGCGAGGCCATGAGCAACAATGTTAGCTACGAGGCGCCGCTCTACGCCAAAGTCGAGCTCACCAACAAAATCACCGGCGAGGTCAAGGAAACCGATCTGTATCTGGGTGATTATCCGTGGATGACCGATCGGGGCACGTTCGTTATCAATGGCTCGGAGCGCGTGGTGGTGTCGCAATTGATCCGCAGCGCTGGCGTTTTCTTTACAGCCGAAACGATCGGTGATCGCAAATACTACGGCGCTAAATTGATCCCCGGGCGCGGCGCTTGGCTCGAGTTCGAAACGGCCGCTAACGGAGCGATCTATGTCAAGATCGACCGTCGTCGCAAAATCGCTATCACGACTCTTCTGAGGGCGCTCGGCCATGGCAGCAACACCGCCTTAAAAGACCTATTCAAGAAAATCGACACCGGTGAGGTTAACTATATTGATACTTCGATCGAGAAAGACACTTCTCGGGGCACCAACGAAGCCCTCATCGAAGTTTTCCGCAAAATTCGTCCGGGCGATCTCGCGACGGTCGATAACGCTCGCTCGATGGTTGAGCGGATGTTCTTTGATTTCAAGCGTTTCGATGTCAGCCGCGTCGGTCGCTACAAGATGAATCAGCGCTTGGCCGGGATCAAGAAAATCCTCGGCATCAAGAGCGATGTTGCTAACACGGCCGAAAATCGGGTCTTGTTGGCGGACGATTTGGTGGCGATTGTTAGCGAAATTATTCGTCTCAATAATACTCAGGAACCGGCCGACGATATCGATGCCTTTCACAATCGTCGCGTCAAGTTAGTCGGCGAGTTGGTGGCACGGCAATTCCGCGTCGGTATGTTGCGCATGGATCGCAACATTCGCGACCGCATGTCGATTGCCGATCTCGAGTCGGTCACGCCGGGTCAGCTCATCAACGCTCGTCCCATCGTGGCGGCGGTGCGCGAGTTCTTTGCTTCGAGTCAATTATCACAGTTCATGGATCAGGCTAACCCCTTGAGCGAGTTGTCGCATAAACGCCGACTTTCTTCGATGGGGCCGGGCGGTCTGACGCGCGAGCGCGCCGGTATCGAGGTGCGCGACGTCCATCCGACGCATTATTCGCGCATTTGTATTTTTGAAACACCGGAAGGCGCCAACGTCGGTCTCGTTTTGAACCTGGCGACTTATGCCCGGATCAACGAATATGGTTTCATCGAGGCGCCCTATCGCAAAGTCAAAAACGGCAAAGTCACCAGCGAGGTGGTTTATCTAGACTCGGCGGCCGAGATGCAGGAAGTCATCGCGGAGAGCTCGACCGAGCTCAAAACCGACGGCACGTTCAAAGAACTCAGAGTCGACGTTAGGCGCCATTTGCAACCGGAAACGGCCGATGCTGGCGAGGTGACTTTCATGGACGTTAGCCGCATGCAAGTCATCGGCGCGGTGGCGGCGCTGATTCCTTTCTCGGAAAAAAACCGTGGCGAACGAAATCTAATGGGCGCCAACATGCAACGCCAAGCCGTGCCGCTGATCAAACCGGCCGCGCCGATCGTTGGTACTGGCATCGAGCACGACGTGGCGGCCAACACGGCCGAGCTGATCTGCGCCGAAAAAGCCGGCCAGGTCATCAAGGCCGACGCTAGCGAAGTCCAGGTCAAATACGACACTAAAGACATTCGTTCCTATAAGCCAACCCATTTTGTGAAAAGTAACGAGGATCGTTCATTCAACCAACGCGTTGTGGTGGAACGTGGCCAAAAAATCGCCAAAGGCCAGCCCATCATCGAAGGCGCCTCGGTGGCCGACGGCGAATTGGCGCTGGGGCGCGACATGGTGGTGGCTTTCATGCCCTGGAAAGGCTACAACATGGAGGACGGCATTATCATCTCGGAGCGCTTGGTGCGCGACGACGAGCTGACCAACATCAACATCACATCGTCGTTGGTCGAAATCCGCGACACTAAATTAGGTCCGGAAATCGTCACTCGCGATATTCCAAACGTTGGCGAAGAAGCCCTACGGCATTTGGATGAGAGCGGTATTGTGACCGTTGGCGCCGAAGTCAGAGCCGGCGATGTCTTGGTCGGTAAAATTACACCGAAAGGCGAACAGGAACTTTCTTCGGAAGAAAGACTACTCCGCGCTATCTTTGGCGAAAAAGCCAAAGACGTCCGCGACACCAGCCACCGCGTCGGTCGCGCCGAAGGCGGCAAAGTCGTGGCCGTCAAAATCTTTGATCGCGAATCCGGCCACGAGTTGAAGGCCGGCGTTCTGCAACAGATCGAAATCTTTATCGCTCAAACCCGCAAAATCCAGGTCGGTGACAAATTGGCCGGTCGTTACGGCAATAAGGGCGTGGTTTCGCGCGTCCTACCGATCGAAGACATGCCCTTCATGGCCGACGGCACTCCTGTCGATATGATTCTGAATCCGCTCGGCGTGCCGAGTCGTATGAACCTCGGTCAATTGTTCGAGGTGCATGTCGGCATGGCGGTGCGAACGCTCGGCTACAAAGTCGCTTCACCGGCCTTTGATGGCGTGCCGAACGACGTCATTGTGTCGGAGCTAGTCAAAGCCGGCCTACCGGAAGACGGCAAGGTTCAACTCTTTGACGGCCGCACCGGCGAGCCTTTCCAAGAGAGAACCACCGTCGGCAACATGTACATGATCAAATTACACCACATGGTGGCCGACAAAATTCACGCCCGCTCGACCGGGCCGTACACCATGGTGACCCAGCAACCATTGGGCGGCAAGGCGCAAAACGGCGGCCAGCGTTTCGGCGAAATGGAAGTCTGGGCGCTCGAGGCTTATGGCGCTGCGACTACTTTACAGGAAATGCTGACCATCAAATCTGACGACGTCAAAGGTCGCGCCAAAGCTTACGAATCGATTATCAAAAACATGCCGATCGAAGGCCCCGACGTGCCGGAAGGTTTCAAAGTCCTGGTCAAGGAACTCCAAGGTCTCGGTCTGCGCGTCGACATGGTGCGCGCTGGCGAACTCGAGGATGCCGAGAATTTGGTCGTGAGTAAAGGCGACGGCGGCAAAATCACCACGGACGACATCGACGAAGAAATCTCCAAAATGGGCGAGGATGTCGGCGATGAGGCCGACGAAGGCGGCATAATCGACCTCGGCGACAGCGCCCACATTTCGGAAACTGACGAAACTGGTTTCGCCGCTAACGCCGATGCCGACGAGGACGGCGAGCTAGACGAAGGCGTGGTCGACTCGAGTGATTACGAGCAACAGACTGACGACGAGATCAAGGACGAAATCGAAGAAGACAACGCCGAGGACTACGACGACCAAGTAGAAAGCGAGGAGGAATAAAATGGCTAAATTTGATGACAAAGCAATCGCGGATTTTGACGCGGTGCGCCTCGCAGTAGCGAGTTCGGATGATGTGTTAGCGTGGAGCTACGGCGAAGTGCTAAAACCGGAAACTATCAATTATCGTACCCAGAAACCAGAACGCGATGGTCTGTTCTGTGAAAAGATTTTTGGCCCGATCAAAGACATCAACCCACACGACGCTAAGCTCAAAGGCGTCCGTAGCCGCGAGGCGGCCGTCGACAAAAATGGTGAGTTGGTCACCAAATCGAGTTCGCGTCGCGAACGCATGGGTCACATCAAATTGGCCACACCGGTGGCGCACATTTGGTTCATGCGCGGCGTGCCGAGCGCGATGTCGCTCTTGCTCGATTTGACGGTCAAAAACATTGAGCGCGTGGCCTACTTTCAATCTTATATCATCCTTTCGGTTGATGAGGGCAAAATCACGCAGCTCTTGGCCGACAACGAGGCCGAATTCGAAGCCGGTCGGGCAGCCATCAAAATGCGCTACGAACGGGCCGCAGGCCTCGAGCAAAATAGCGGCGAAAAAGAAGCCGAGACCGACAATCCGGTCGACATCAAGGCGCTGAGCTCGGAAATGAGCCGTGAGTTGGAGGATCTGAACGAGACTTACAATGAAAAGAAAACCATCCTAGAAAGCCTGCGCAAAGGCGCGCTGATGAGCGAAAACGCCTATCGCAATCTGCCGGAGGAGTACGAAGAATTAGTCGACGTCGGCATGGGCGGCGCGGCCTTGCACCAGCTGCTCGGCGAGATCGATCTCAGCCAACTAATCGCCGAATTGTCCGAAGAAGCCGAGGTCAAAAAAGGCCAGGTCAAAAAACGTCTGCAAAAACGCCTCAAGATGCTAGAAGGTATGTTGAGTTCCGGCATCAAACCCGATTCGATGTGCATGACGATTCTGCCGGTGATTCCGCCCGATCTGCGGCCGATGGTGCAATTGACCGGCGGTCGATTTGCGACTAGCGACCTGAACGATCTTTATCGTCGCGTGATCAATCGCAATAATCGGTTAAAGAAATTGGCGGAATTAAATGCGCCTGAGGTGATTACGCGAAATGAAATGCGCATGCTCCAGGAAGCCGTCGATGCTTTGATCGACAACTCGGCGACACGGGGCACACGAGCGGCGCAGAGCACCGGCAATCGTCGACGCCTGAAATCGCTGTCGGATCTTTTGAAAGGCAAACAAGGTCGTTTCCGTCAGAACCTACTCGGCAAGCGCGTCGATTATTCGGGTCGCTCGGTCATCGCGCCGGGTCCGGAGCTCAAAATCAACGAGTGCGGTCTGCCGAAAACCATGGCGATGGAACTGTTTAAACCATTTGTGATTTCTAAATTGCTAGAATGGGAACAGGCGCACAACATTCGCACGGCGCAGCGGCTAATCGAAGCTGGCGATCCGGTGATTTGGGACGCGCTCGATGAAGCCATCCAGGGTAAATATGTTTTGCTCAATCGCGCGCCGACCTTGCACCGTCTCGGTATCCAGGCCTTCCAGCCGCGCCTGATCGAAGGCCAAGCCATCCAGCTAGGATTACTCGTTCTGACCGGTTTCAATGCGGACTTTGACGGCGACCAAATGGCGGTTCATCTGCCGCTCAGCGTCGAGGCTCAAGCCGAAGCTCGCGACCTAATGAGCGCCAACAATAATCTCCTGAAACCGGCCGACGGCACGCCGATTTTGAACCTATCACAGGACATCGTGCTCGGTTGCTACTATTTGACCTATGAGAAAATGTCGGCGCAGCTGCCCGAGGGCGCCAAACCGCGTGTCTTTTCTGATGTGAGTGAGGCGATTTTGGCTTACGATGCCGGCGAGATCAAATACCAAACCCCGATCGTTGTCAAGTTCCGCGGCGAGGTGCGGGAGACGACTCTGGGGCGGCTAATGTTCAACGAGCTGTTGCCGGAGGACTTTCCGTTTGTCAACGAAGTCATGGCCAAGAAACCCCTCGGTCGCGTCATGGCGCGGGTGTTCAATAACTACGGCGCCGACATCACCGCCGCCGTGGCCGATGCTGTTAAGGATTTGGCTTTCGAGCACGCCACTCAATCGGCTATTTCCATGAGCAAGGACGACTTCTTTGAGGTACAGAACCTAGTCGGCACGATTGAACACGGTGACAACAAAGTTTCGCGGATCGCCGACCAATTCAGTCAAGGCCTCATCACGGACAGCGAACGCTACAATTTGACCGTCAAAGCCTGGCGCGAAATCGACGCCACCCTGACCGACAAAGTGCGCGACGAGCTCTCGACCATCGACACTTCGACCGCGGTTTTGGTCAACTCCGGTGCGCGCGGTTCGGTCGACAACGTCAAACAGGCCGCCGCCATGATCGGCATCCAAGTGGACACCACCGGTCGCGCTATCGAGCTGCCGGTCAAGCACAGCTACCAGCACGGCGTGACGCCGCTCGAAGCCTTCGTGGTGACGCGAGGGAGCCGCTTTGGCGAGGTCTCCAAAGCTCTCAAAACCGCCGACTCGGGTTATCTGACGCGCCGCTTGGTCGACGTCTCTCAGGATGTCTTTACGGTCAACGACGAGGTGGCGGTCGAGGATCCCGGATTCACGATTTATCGCTCAGAAACCGAAGAAACAATGATCGATTTTGCCGATCGGATCGCCGGCCGCTATCTGGCGGCTAACGTGCCTGGCTATGGCAAGAAAGGCGAACTCGTCACGTTGGACATGGCGGCCGCCATCCAAAACGACGAAGGCGTTGACGCGGTGACCATCATGTCGGTGCTTTCTACGCCCGAATTGTCCGGCATCCCGCAAAAATCCTACGGTATCGACATGGCGACGGGCTTCTTGGTCAGCGAATCGGAACCGGTCGGTGTCATCGCCGCGCAATCAGTCGGTGAACCGGGCACCCAATTGACGCTCGACACCAAGCACTCGTCGGGTCTCGGTACGGGGACTTCGGAAGGTCTAGCTCGTGTGGACGAGTTGTTCGAAGCTCGCTCACCAAAGGGCGAAGCAATCCTTAGCGAATGTGACGGCCTGGTCTCGGTCAGTGAGCGCGACGAAAAATATATTATAGAGATCACGCCGACCTCTAGCCGCGTCGAAAATATCAAATTACCGAGCGGTTATGTGGCCGAGGTAAAGAACGGTGCGCTCGTTTCGGCCGGCGATACTCTCGCCACCAGCGAAGGCGACGAACCGCCGATCGTGGCGTCGTTCGATGGTTCGGTCGAGGTCAAGAAAACCACTCTCAAGCTAGTGGCCGGCCAGAATTCCGTACCCAAGTACGAATTCCCGAATTGGCGCCAACTGGTCGTCGCTAACGGCGACGAAGTCAAAGCCGGCGATCGCCTGACCACAGGCTCGATCAACTTGCATCAACTCATGAACCTAAAAGGCATCGAGGCAACCGAGCGCTACATCATCAACGACGTGCTGCGCATCTATGCCGCCCAGGGTCAGAATATCTCGCCGAAACACCTCGAGATCATCGTACGCCAAATGTTTAGCCGCGTCCAAATTGACGAGCCCGGCGACAGTCCATTCGTGGCCGGCGATATCGCATCGAAATCGTTGGTGGTTCACACTAACAAACAACTCGAGTCCGAAGGCAAAGCCCCGGCCGAGTTCACGCAGCTCTTGCTCGGCATCACAAAAGTCGCGATCTATTCCGACTCGTTCCTCTCGGCGGCGTCCTTCCAAGACACCACGCGAGTCCTAATCGCCGCCGCCACCTCTGGCCGCGTCGACCGGCTCTACGGTTTGAAAGAAAACGTCATCATCGGCCGCAAAATCCCCGTCGGCACCGGCGTCCTGGCCGAAGAAGATTTCGTCAACGAACAATACGACGCTCTCGACGAAGCCAACCAGCAAGATTTACCAGAGTAGAAAATCAAAATGGCAAAAGTAGAGCAGGCGAAACACCTCAACCTCAATCCACAGATTAAGGTGTTTGCTGTGCTCTACGTGCTTTATGCGGGTTTTGCCTGGCTGACTTTTCAGCTGACACATCATCGGCTGCACATGGCGCTGGCCTGGAATCTGTTCTTGGCTTTCTTGCCGCTACTGTTTTCGACTTTTGTTGGGCGTCCAAAACAAAAGAAATGGACGACGATTTTGTGGCTGATCCTCTGGTTGCTGTTCTTTCCGAACGCGATTTATGTCATTACTGACGTCATTCATCTGGGTGAATTGAGTTTCTACGGCGGGCGCTTTTATGAGGTGAGCCGCGTGGTTTATGTTCGTGACATTGCGATTTGGTGTGAGCTCGTCACCACGATCGCCGGCGTGTTTTTGGCGCTAATTATGGGGCTACTATCGCTACTGAATATCCATAAATTCCTACTCAAACATATGAGTAAAATGAGAGTTTGGCTGATGATTGGCGGTTTTTCTCTCATCAGTAGCTGCGCGATTTTCATCGGTCGATTCCTGCGGTTCAACTCTTGGGACGTTGTGGCCAAACCTTGGCGCACCATGACGCAATTCTTTCAAAATCTCGATGCTTTTGCGCTAGCGTACATCGGATTGATTACTTTCTTTACATTGTTTATTTATGTGATTTTCTACCAGCTCATAAAAGGTATTGTCAAGTGTTGCGTCAAATCGCACCAAAATATATAATAGTACGCATGAGCAAGCAATTCAAAAACGATGATATTAGCAGGTTGTATCTGCTAATGATGAAAGAGTTCGAGAGCACACGTGAAGACTTGGGCGAAAGGATGGATCGCGTCGAGCATCGCTTGGATGGTGTCGAAAAAACACTTGACCACTTGATTGGCCAATATACCACTCTGACCGACGAGCAGGCCGCCATTGCCGGCGCACACGTTCGTATCGATGATGCGCTGGACAACCACGAAAAACGCATCGGTAAAATAGAAGAATTGCAACAGCAGGCCGCCTGAGGTTCCCCGGGCTTGCTTTTCTGAATCGTTTTTGCTATAATTATCCACGAGTTTCACGGATTTCACCGGTGCTGTGGTGCGAATCCCTTGAGTAGGGTTGTCGATAACAGGAAGGATTACTTTTGCCAACTATCAATCAATTAGTCAGAAAGCCGCGAAAAAGCGCTGTCAAAAAATCGAAAGCGCCGGCGCTTCTGACTATTCAAAACACCTTGAAAACCAAGATTTACGATCAAGACGCGCCACTAAAACGTGGCGTTTGCATCAAAGTCACCACCAAAACGCCGAAAAAACCGAACTCCGCCATGCGCAAAGTCGCCCGCGTGCGATTGACCAACGGCCAGGAAGTTTGGGCTTATATCGGCGGCGAGAAACACAATCTCCAGGAGCACGCCGTGGTTTTGGTGCGCGGCGGTCGTGTGCCCGATCTGCCGGGCGTGCGTTATCACATCGTGCGCGGCGCGCTGGATTTGCAGGGCGTCGAAGGTCGCAAACAAGGCCGATCAAAATATGGCGCGAAGAAAGGGGATAAGTGATGGGTGGAACTGAATTTGCTGGAGTTGACTATGTAACACGTCTGCCAGGAGACCCCAATCTAGTACGTGACGGATACGGTGATGGACTTACCACTGTCGAAGAAGCGGCGGCAGCCCTAGCAGCTGCCGTGGCTGAAGAGGAGGTTCCCGATGCCGCGTAAAGTCACCAAATCCCTCCAGCGCAAGATCGCGCCTGATCGCAAATACAACTCGACCCTGGTGCAGCGCCTGATCAACAAATCGATGCTGAACGGCAAAAAGCACGTCGCCGAGCGCGCGGTTTACAATGCTCTCGAAATTGCGGCCAAGAAACTAAAGAGTGAAGATCCGCTCAACATTTTCGAAACCGCCCTGAAAAACATCTCGCCGAATTACGAGGTCAAATCGCGCCGCGTCGGTGGTGCCAACTACCAAATCCCATTTCCGATTTCCGGTCATCGCCAGGAGCACTTTGCCTTTATGTGGCTAGTCCAATGCGCCCGCGAGCGCTCCGGCATGCCGTACGAGCAGCGCCTAGCGGCCGAAATCGTCGATGCCGTTAACCAAACCGGCGCCGCTTTCAAGAAGAAAGAAGACACTCACCGCATGGCCGAAGCAAACCGCGCTTTCGCGCATTTTGCGAGATAGGATCCCATGGTACCTCGATTTATCAGTAGTGGGACTTACTACGCGTTCTATGGCGTCCTAAAACGGCCGGTTTGGCGCAAGATGAAAATCCGCGAATTCGGTCGCCAAAATATTCCGAAAAAGGGCGCGGTGATTTTCGCGGCCAATCATATCAAGGACGTCGATTCGATCATTTTGATCGGTTCGGCGCGGCGGCCGATTCACTTTATGGCCAAGAAAACTTTGTTCGACGGCGGCAAAAAATTGTCGCTCAAATTCATCAAAACGATGGTGAAATTAACCAACCAAATCCCGGTCAAAGCCGGCGACAAAGCCATCGTTGAGGCAGCTTTTGAGGCGGCCACCGGATATCTAAAACGCGGCGAAGCAGTCGGCATGCATGTCGAAGGCACTCGCACGCTCGACGGCAAATTGCACGCGCCCAAACTCGGATTCACCAAACTGGCTTATGAGACGCAGGCGCCGGTCGTGCTGGTCGGTTTGCGCTACGATGGCGACCCCGAAATTCATTTTGGCAAGCCGATTCGGTATTCTACTTATAAAAAGTGGCCCGCCGAAAAGTTCGGCCGCGAGCTCCAAAAACGTCTCGCGAAATTGAGTGGCCAGCAAATGTCGGACGAAGTTTCACCGCTAGTTAAAAAAGGCGACACAACCGTCGTCCAAGCGATTTTCACGAATAAGGTCAAACCATCTTGACTTGAAGCCTTTTTGTCACTGCGAGCATCGCGAAGCAGTCCAGTTCTGGATCGCGTCGCTATCGCTCGCGATGACGAGTTGTGTTTTAAGTCGCCGGAACACGCAATTTGACCTTGGTCAGCACTCGCTTGGTCGAGATGGTTTTGATATCTCGCACCGCGAAATTCTCGCCGTCGACCATTACGTTGATTTCTTTGATCGGCTTATCGAAAGTAAAAGTGGCTTTCTTGGCACGTTTGGCCGGTATGCCGCGAGCCACCCAACCAACAATTTTCGGCACGTCGACGACGGGGTTGCCTTTGATGTTGACGTTGACTACCGCCATCTCGTCGCCCGAGTGCAGGGATTTGACAACTCGACCGTCGATTCGCGGAAACCAAACTCCGCCGATGCGACCGAGCAACGCCGAGATCACGCTATATTTGTGCTTGCGGCCGTCCACATCGGTAAAGCTAGGCAAATCGGCGCTCGGGTTGGGCACGGCGTGCTTTTTGTAATATTGAAAGACTTCGACCGGCACGTTGATTTTCTTGCCGGCCGCTTTCGCGATGCGTTGCAATCGATCGTTGCGCTCGCCGATGTTAGCCAAATGTCCAACGCCCCATTCGTGTAAAGCATAATAGAGGTGCTTGTTATTGATCCGGAGGTCGAGCGCCTGGTACTCGATGGTCGGCGAATTGACGATACCGATGATATCGAGAAATTTTTTGCGGCTGCCGAACGAGCCGATCATATCGTTGGCTTGCCCGAGCGGCAAAACCACGAAATCGACCTCCCGGTTGCCCTTGATTAGGCCGTTAAAAACCGCGCTCAGCGTTCCGTCACCACCGGCGGCGATGACCGTGTAGCCGTCCTTGACCACATCGCTCGTGGCGATATATTTAATCGTATCGTCAAAGTTCGGCAGAACCGTCAAATACATCACGCTCGCTCCGGTACGACGACAATATTTGTCCAATGGCGCTCGCACCAAAGGATCAAAATCGCTAGCCCGCGTGCTCTGATTGTTGTAAAACACCACAAACCGTCGCTTCTTCATCAAAACATTGTATCACATTATGGCGTCGGAGTGTGTTAAAATATAGTCATGAAAGACATAATCCTCACCGGCATCCGTTCCAACGACGAACCGACATTGGGCAATTACCTCGGCGCGATGCGGCCGATGGCCGATTTGCAGCGCAAATTCGCTGGGCGTTACCAAATCAACATGTTCGTGCCCGATCTGCACAGCTTCACGACGCCGATCGATCACAGCACATTATACGACAGCTCGATCCGCAACTTGAAATATTTCGTGGCGGCCGGGCTCGACATTGACGATCCCAACACGTTTATTTATCGTCAGAGTTTCATCCCGGCGCACAGCGAGCTAACTGTGATCCTAAACAATTTCACCGGTTTTGGCGAAATGGCGCGCATGACTCAATTCAAGGACAAATCTGCCGCGCAAAACGACAACGTCAGCGTCGGCCTGTTCGATTATCCGGTGCTAATGGCGGCCGATATTTTGTTATACGGCGCCAAATATGTGCCGGTCGGCGAGGACCAGACGCAGCATCTGGAAATCACGCGTGACATCGGCCTACGTATGAACCATAAATTCGGCGAACTGTTCGTCATTCCTGAGGAAACGAAAAAGCAAGTCGAGTTCATGAACCTGAATCGTGGCCTGCGCATCCGCAGCCTGTCCGATCCGACTCGCAAAATGAGCAAATCAATACAAGATCCACGCGGCACGATCCTGCTGTCCGATTCGCCCGATGCGGCCGCCAAAAAAGTCATGAGTGCCACGACCGACAGCGTCGGCCAGGTCAATTTCGATTGGGAAAATCAACCCGGCGTGACGAATCTGTTGCAGATTTTGGTCTTGCTGACCGGCCGGCCGCAAGACGAAATTAACGCCGAATGGACAGGTCAAACCAGCTATGGCGAATTAAAAAAAGCCGTGGCAACGGCCGTGCGCGACTTTCTAACCGATTTCCAGACAAAACTGGGCGAGATCGATGAATCCAGATTGTTAGACAAATTGAGCCGGGACGAGATGGCGATGGCTGAGGTTGCGAACGAAACTTTGCTGCGCGTACAGCGAGCCGTCGGATTGCGTCAAAAGAAATAGATGGCCGTCATTGCAAGGCAAACTTGTTTGCCGCGGCAATCCAATCAAAAATAAACTCAATTCTGGAAATAGCTCGCTATCGGAGGGACTGTACTAGGTAAGACCACCTGTGGAGTCCACCCTATTCTTCCTCCCGCAAGACCATACGACTTTACATCAACAAAACCGTGGTGGTTGCCCCCCTCGTCTGTGTAGTGACGTGAGGCTTTGATACCAGCAATGTTGTCAGAATCTTTATATAGAGGAGTTTCATCAGCCGGATCGAAATCTGACGTACGAACGTGGCCAGCTTCGAACACTGCATTACGAAATTCTTGTGAACAAATAACCAAGTCCAGGCCTTCCACCGCGCCTAACATCTCACTACGGTAACACCCCTTTGTAGTCTTGCGAATCCTATTGCTTGACGCGTTGCTTCTTCTCTTCGCAGTTTTCCAACCCTGCGCCGTTGACTCTGGCCCAAGGCTAGAAACTGCGTGCATGCCAGTTGCCAATCTTTGACGTCCAGGGAATACATCTCGAAAATAGTCGACTTGTCGCTGAATATCATCTTCGCAGCCCCCAAATGATCGAGGAGAGAATAGCCCAAGATCGACCATCAGCCCCAAACGCTCCTCAAGTGGCCATTCACCTTCGCTGATATGAAAGAAAAGGCCGGGATTTGCAAGAAACAAGCCAGCCCGAGCTAAATCCAAAACTGTTCCCCTACCTGGTTGCTCCATGACGCCGATGAAATCATCAGGGTCGTTAGCAATAACTTTATAACCATTTCTGCGAGCGTACTCCCTCTGTGCAAGAAGCATCGCAGCCATCGTTTTTCTATCCTCTCCATCCGATAGCCAGGGCAGAACGCGCTCTGGTTTTTCTTTGGCCTTAACCCACAGACCACTCCGCGGATTGTATTTAAATTGTTCCGATGCCATAATTCTCCTTTTCTCGGTTAATAAATCTTATGGAGCGATTATATCACCATGGGGGGGGGGTCTTGTCAAGTGTTTTTAGTCACTTTATTTTGATACAATATTCAATATGAGACTAGATTCGTTTTTGGTGGAAAAATATCCCGAGCACTCGCGCTCGGTGTGGCGGAGGTACATAGAGGCCGGCTATGTCAAAGTTAACGGTCGAGTCGTTGCAAGGACGGAGCTTGCAAAGGATAGTGATAAAATCGAGATCGACATACCGGAATCGACCAAGCAGCCACTCGATTTACCGGTTTTGTACGAGGACGAAAATGTCGTGGTGATTGACAAACCGGCCGGTGTTTTAACGCATAGCAAGGGCGCACTGAACGACGAGTTCACAGTGGCGGATTTCATAAGGACAAAATCTGTCGGAACAGATTCCCGGGAGGCTCGTGAGGACGGCGAGCGCGGCAGCGACGAATCCTGTGACGACAGGCATGAGGAGCGTTCCCGGGAATTTCGTTCCGAAGATTTTACCGGTAACCGCTTCGGCATCGTCCATCGTCTCGATCGGGCGACTAGCGGCGTGATTATCGGCGCCAAAACGGACGAGGCGCGGAAATTCTTGCAAAAGCAATTCGCCGAGCGAAAAGCCAAGAAAACTTACCTAGCCATCGTTGAAAACCCGCCGCTCAAACCGGCCGCGCGGATAGATTTGCCGATCGCGCGCGATCCAAAGCGACCCTCGCGTTTCCGCGTCGACCCCAAGGGCAAACCGGCCATAACCGACTACCGGGTGCTACAGATTCTGCGCGATGGCCGCGCTCTGGTCGAACTCAAACCGCTGACCGGCCGGACGCATCAACTGCGCGTGCACATGGCACACATCGGCGCACCAATCGTCGGCGACCCGATCTACGGCGCTGCAGGAACGGTTCCTGCAAAGAGCGGAGCAACAGGGCTGCAGGAACGGTTCCTGCAAAGGAAAAGGGAAGAGCGGATGCTTTTGCACGCGGCCTGCCTCGAGATCACGATTCCGGGCGGCGAACGCAAAACTTTTCGGGCGGAACTGCCAAAGGACTTTCGATGACGCTGGCTGATCTGGTTTTGCACACAAAAGTGCGGCAGCGGCTGGAGAATTATTCGAGGCAGCCAACGCACGCGCTGCTACTGATCGGTGAAAAGGGCGTCGGGCTCGGTACGATCGCTCGGACTTTGGCCAAGGAAATTGCCCCGGCCAACGTGGCCATCATCACGCCGCGTCTCCACGACAAACAAAAAACCTCGAGTATCAACATCGATGACATCCGCGAGCTGGCCGAGTTCACGCGCGACCGCCGGAGCGACCCCATATGCGTTATTATCGATGAAGCCGAGAAAATGACCGTGTCCGCGCCTGAAGCCTTCCTGAAGGGTCTCGAGGAGCCCGTGGCGCAGGTTTTCTACATCCTGACCACTCACAAACCCGCCAAATTGCCCGCCACCATCAAATCGCGCGCCCAAACTATCGAGATTTTGCCACCGCTGGCGGAAATGTGCGAATCTCTCTTTGCAAGGACGGAGCTTGCAAAGGGTTCCGCGAAATTAGCCAAAGTCAAATTCCTCGGCGACAGGCGGCCGGCCGAAATTGTCCGGCTCTTGACAGACGAGGAGTACTTTGACGCGGCGACTGCGCTCATGGAGACCGCCAAGCATTTCATCCAAGGCGACCCGGCCAAGCGACTAAGCATTGTCGCCAACTGCACGACGCGCGACGAAGCCATTCTTCTCGTGCAAAATATCGCTAAACTGTTGCTTTTGAGCGGCGTCGCGGCCAAAAATTCTAAAGCGGTCGCCCACAATTTGCACGCAACATCAGAGGTGATTGACCGCCTTGCCCAGAATGGCAACGTTCGCATGCAATTGACCTATCTGGCGCTAAATATCTAAATGTGTTAGAATAATAAGGATGAACGGAATTTTCGGTATCAGCATGATACTACTGTTAGCGGCAGTAGCGGTTTTTTGGCGTCAGCGCCCGACGGACGAATCGCGCAAGCCTTCCAAGTTGGCCGAACAGCTCGACAAATTGTGGGATATCTCGCAAAAGTCAATCCGCGAACGCAAATACTTGCGGGCCGAGAAAGCCCTGCTGACCATTCTGCGCTTTGACGAGCGCGACGCCCGCGCCTATAACCGGCTCGGGGTTTTGTACGCTAAACAACACCAATACGACGACGCCATCGAGTGTTTCGAGATCGCTCAGAGTCTCCAGCCGTCGGCCTCGTCGCTCCATAATGTCGGCCTGATTTATTACGAAACTAGCAAATTGGACAAGGCCGCGCAGGCTTTCGAGCAAGCGCTCCGCATCGAGGAGGATGTCGCTGTGCGCCATATCGCCTACGCAAAGGTGCTCGAAGCGGCCGGCAATAACAAAAAGATGATCGAGGAACTGGAGCGGGCGGTTGAGCTGGAGCCCAATCCCCAGAGCGTTAGTTTGCTGGCCGACGCGCTAGAAAACGAGGGCGAGATCGAGCGCGCTGCTAAACTTCATCTGATTGCTAAGAAAATGGCCGAAAAAGGTCAACGCGAGCGTGTCAAACAGCCCGGACGCCTCCAGGTTTGAAAATCCCTCGGAATTTGCTATACTGTATGGGGTGCCGCTTTAGCTCAGTTGGTCTAGAGCATCTGTTTTGTAAACAGAGGGTCCTCGGTTCGAATCCGAGAAGCGGCTCCAAATTTAAGCACGCGCTGGAGTTGAGCAATTGGTTGGCTCGCCAGACTGTAAATCTGGTCCCTTACGGGCGTATAGGTTCGAGTCCTATCTCCAGCACCAAGCACTGATTCATATTGACACAAAACACAAAATGTGATATACTGAGAAGATGAAGAGGTTTTTCTTGACTTGTTTCATCGAATCACCAGAACTGTACCTCTGGAATAAATACGGAGATCTTTGCCGTGCCAAGACGCTTTCCTTATAACCTTCGTTGGGGGTTCTTTATTAATATAGTCACGGTGACTGCACTCGGGGCTGTTTTGCTGAGCACTTCGTCTCCGTCAGCGGTTCCGCCCGTAGTTCGATCCACACCTGCTCCCGCTATCTTTGCCCCAACTGAGCCGATGGCTTTTACGGCGCCAACAGAGTCTGATTGTCCCGAACTCGATGAAGACAGCCGAACGCCGCACCTTATTTCTATCCCGAGCGCTCATATTGAAAACGCCTGCATGGA
>Ga0123356_10000955_pt1 | contig 31964 bp, 26 predicted proteins | sample TergutEmb28metaG_2_FD_92546 | JGI IMG/M metagenome (GOLD analysis project Ga0123356, IMG submission 92546) | Embiratermes neotenicus P3 segment gut microbial communities from Petit-Saut dam, French Guiana - Emb289 P3 | ecosystem: Host-associated > Arthropoda: Insects > Digestive system > Gut ...
GTTTCAAAAACCATATTTAAAATCCCCACTGCGATGTCCTGCTCGGATACCGTGCTTTCGATTTTTCCAAAATTGGAGGCAGTAAGGTGCGAGGGCAGGGATTTAAGTTCCTTGCCGAGTATATCCCCGACCGTCAGGTCTACATTTTTTAAACTGCCTTTATTAGCCAGTGCAATTACAGCATCAACATCACTTTTGCCGAGCATTTGCGATGCCAGACCGATAATTGTCCCGCCGCCGATGCCTGTGCCTCCGATATGCACTACACCATCACTATTACAGGAGCGGACAAATGCCGTGCCTGTTCCCATACTGACAACAAGCGCTTGAGACAATCCCGTCAGTGCTAAAGCGCCGCGGCCTATAGCTTCAAACTCATTGACCTTAATCGTTTTAATCCCGTATATCTGCTCGTCAATAAACGATGCTCCAACACCGGTCAAATAAACAGCCTCAACATCTGCCGGCATATAATTATAGCTTCGCAAAAACTTACCGATAGCCCCGTACATCGACGTAACCTGATCTGCCGCTCTTACCTGCAGCATTCCTATACATTTTTTGTCATTAGTCCCGACGATTTTTGTGGTAGAACCGCCGATGTCTACACCTAAAATAATACCCATTTGTATTTTCTCCCGTTTTATGGTACAATGCACTATATTAATACTATATTTATGTTATAATTTATATACTATGCCATGATTGTATAGTAATCATAGTACATTAGCAAAAAAACCTTGTCAAGTTCATAGCATATCAACCGGTTGGAAAACAGTTCCAATCGGCGGGAGGTAGGAAGCCGTGAGAATCTTTTTTAGTGCAGTGCCGTTTTTTGATGCGAGTATGCAGGTTCATGCTTACCGGATGATGACCCATGATGGAGATAAACTGCTGGGCTCTGCCGAGGACCATCGTATGCTTGGCAGTGAGCTTCTTGCACCTTCTTTAGAGTTTGTTAAGGACATAGGCACAGAACCGTTTGCCGGAGATAATGATATTTTTGTTGAGGTCAGTAAATATCAGCTTCTTATGGGAATGCCATTTACGATGAAAATCCCGCACGAGAGGCTTGTTTGCATTATTCAAAAAGAAACGCTTGAAGACAATGCCGCATATGCAAAAATGGGAATATTAAAGCGTCAAGGGTATCGCCTTGCAGTAGACGGTTTTCCACGTGCTATGAGCATGGAAACAGCCGTCAAGGTTTTTGAATTTATGCTGCTTAGCTGCAAGGACGAGAATTTTGCCGCAGAGCTTAAAGAAATCCGTCCATATATATTTAAAACACGATTTGTCATCACCGATGTGCCGGATATGGATAGCTTTAAAAAGTATTCCGGTGCGCGCGGTGTTCTTTTATCGGGCAACTTCTACAGTCAGCCTATCACCAAGGGTACTGTAGATATTTCGCCACTTAAAATTAATGCTTTAAACCTTCTCGGTCAAATAAACGACGATTCATTTGACCTCGGAGAGGCAGCAGTAATTATAGAGCGCGACCCTGCGCTGTCAATATCACTGCTTCGATTTATTAATGCAATGAATCCCGACCGTAGCCGCAAGATAGACTCCATTAGAAATGCTGTCGCTATTCTCGGCCAGAAAGAAGTCAAAAAATGGGCATCTATTGCTATTTCTGTAGGCATGGGTGAGGACCGCCCGAGCGAAATCACCAGACTTTCGCTTATCCGTGCAAAATTTGCTGAGAACCTGGCATCTGCTTTTGAGCTTGGGGTAAAATCCGGCGCTTTGTTTATTACGGGACTTTTTTCACTTCTTGATGTCATCTTGCAAATGCCGCTTGAAAAAGCCATTGACGAGGTTGCTGCTTCGGGAGAAATTAGAGATGCTCTTGTCGGAAAAAAAGGTCCGCTAAGTGAAGTCATGAAGCTTATTTTTGCATATGAGCATGCCGACTGGCACAACACTTCATTAATAATGGTGCGAAACGGTATAGATATTGAAGAGCTTACGGGTGCTTTCTTTGATTCATTAGTTTGGTACAGACAGCTGCTTGATGCTATTGCAGAGGAAACCGAGGAAGAAGCAGCAGAAGATGCAGACACTGCGCCGCCGGTCGAAGAGGATATATAAGCCATGAGGATTATGGCTGTAGATTTTGGCGATGCCCGGACAGGTGTCGCTGTTTCCGACTTGACCAAAACCCTTGTTGGAGATGCTTGGGTAATTCACAGTAAAAACATAAAAGAGACGTCATGTAAGGTAGCCGAAGAAGCAAAAGCACGTGAGGTCTCTTGTATTGTTGTCGGGCTTCCAAAAAATATGGACGGCAGCAGAGGCTTCAGGGCAGAAAAAAGCGAGCATTTTGCGCAAATGCTCGGTAATAAGCTGCTTGACTTAAAATGTGGTATAAATGTAGTTTTTTGGGACGAAAGGCTGACTACTGTTAGCGCAAACCGCATTCTAACCGATGCCGGCAAGCACGGTAAGAAACGCAAGCAAACTGTAGATGCCGTCGCTGCCTCTTTGATCCTGGAAGACTATCTGAAAAGCTTGTAGTCTATCCCTTTTATTTCTGCTTCAAATATTTCTCCAGGGCATCGATAACCTTATTAAGCTCAAGTGGCTTGCCGACATGACCGTTCATGCCGGCTTCCAGGCATTTATCTATGTCTTCCTTAAATGCGTTTGCAGTCATTGCAACGATGGGGATAGTCTTTGCGCGCTCCATATTTGATGCTCTGATAAGCCTTGTTGCCGTGAAGCCGTCCATTTCCGGCATTTGAATATCCATAAAAATCATGTTGTATTTGGTTGGGTTTTCTTTAAATTTCTTAACTGCAACTGTCCCGTTCTCGGCACATTCAATGTTCAGATTTGTTGGATCCAGCAGTGCTATAACGATTTCGCGGTTTATCTCAACATCCTCAACCAACAGTACTGTAAACTCTGAGTAATCGTGACTCTCAGCCACTTTGGCGGCATCATCCGGCAAAGAAGAATCTTCGGTTCTTTTGCTCTGTTTATCCTTGTTAATTGCCAGTTTTACAGTAAAAGAAACCTTCATTCCTTTGCCAAGCTCTGATTCGACCCATATCCTGCCGTCCATCATTTCGACAATGTTCTTGCATATTACAAGCCCTAATCCCGTCCCGCCAAACCGGCGTGATGTGCTTGCTTCCGCTTGTTCAAATGACTTAAACAAATGCTCCTGCTGTTCCTTGCTGATTCCAATTCCGGTATCTTGTACTACGACCTTTATGGTGCAATAGTCTTCTTCTTTAGTCTCCATCGAAACATCAAGGAATATACTGCCCTTTTCATTAGTAAATTTGACAGCATTTGACAGTATGTTCATAATAACCTGTACAAGCCGCTGGTCGTCACCATATAGATTGTCAGGCATATCACTGTCGATATTTACCTTCAGTGTTTGATTTTTTTGGTCGACACGGAAATTCATCATGTCTATAACCCGCTCAAGAATTTCAGACAACGAGAAATCTACTGCAGAGAGGGTAAATTTACTTGCTTCGATTTTCGAAACGTCTAAAATATCATTAATAACACCCAGCAAATGTTTTGATGCATTGTGGATTTTTCCGAGCGCATAGTCCTTCTTTTCAACACTGTCAGTCGTTTCACCTATGGTTGTCATGCCCATAATCGCATTGAGAGGTGTCCGGATTTCATGACTCATATTTGATAAGAATACACTCTTTGCTTCGCTCGCTGCTTCAGCTCTCTTTCTGGCTACCTGTATCTCCGTTACATCATTTGTTGCTATGATATATCCTGTTTTTTTGTCGTTGTCATACAGATAGTTTGCTGTCCCCTTAAAGTAGCGGTCATCCTCTTCCCTGTGGAAAACCTCTGCCTCTCTGTTTTCGTGCAGCGCTTCTATGGGACTATATTCGGAGCTCGGCGGGTAGATGCTGATAACATCATAAGATACACCTGTTACATCTTTTATATCCTTACCCGTAATCTCAAGGGCAGTATTATTCATATAAATTACCTTATAGTTCATATCTGTGATAACAATCGGTGATAATATACTGTTTTCTATGCTATCTGCCATATCATCAAATGAATCGGCCAAAATTCCGAACTCGTCGGTTGCTTTTGACTCTATCCTAAAGTGTCTGTCACCTGTGCGGAAGCGGTATATTCCCGCTATGAGCTGCTTAATGTTTTTGGTGACTGTTGATGCCACTAAGAAAGCTACTATAATAATCAGAACAAATACAGCAACACTTGTTATAAACAGCTGCATAATACTTTCGTTTAAGTTATCGTCTATCGCTGCAAGCAGTCTTTCTTCCATATACATAACCGGTGCGGTAAAATCTTCGATTCCTGCGCCTATTGTCACAAATGCAAAGCCGCGGCTGTTACCTTGTACCTCCGGTGAATATTTGCCTGTATAATACGGGACTGCGCCTGCTGTTGTAGGCTTGAGTATACCGCTCCAGAAGATATAAAATGATCCCGAGCCTCCGTTTTCGGTCAGGTCCATCCAACCTGTACACTGAGGTGCATTGTTGAGGTAACGTCCGTCAAGTCCGACAAATCCTGCCCGTGTCAGCGCTATGGCAGGTGACTTTGCTCTGGACTGATAGTCTAATATGTAATTACCGTCTGCATCTGTCAAAAAGTTGCCGGCATTATCTCTCAGAGGTCTTTCGCCAAACTGCGGGAGGATAACTCTGTTATCCTTGTGAGATTCATAAAAAACACCCCAGCTAATGCCGTCTCCTTCTTCCGAAAGCTCGTTCCATGCAGGGTTTTCTTCAAGCCACTTATCGCCGCCGCTTACATTCCAATAATAAAAGGGTGTATCACGTGCAGGCATAATATCTCCTGCGGCATCGTAAACAGGAATCGGTCTGCCGTCCCGATCAAGCGCAAACCCTCCGTTTACGGTATCTCTGACCATAATAGGAGAGCCTTCAAGCCAAGGCACCTGCGGATCTCCGGTAACAGGATTAAAGCCTACTATGGAGTGATGCCTCGGATGTGCTATACTGCGGCATTGATAATCCCATATAAAAGCATAGTTGCCTTCGTTTGCATCGGGCATGACCGTATAACGCGCTGCCATAGGGGTAATGTAATTAACAAACTCCATTATATGTTCGTGATTTAATGCCATCGTCACATAGCCGATAACTTCACCTGTAGCATCCGCAACCGGTGTTGCCCAGCGTACAATCCCCTCGAAACGTTGACCCAAGGGGTTTTCTTTGCCTGCAAATGCCTGCTGCGAAGCTGCTTTAATAAATTCCTCGGTCGGCAGGTCTGCTATCTCACTGAGCTTTTCATAGTTCGGATGAGTTTGAGGAACATTGTTTTTTAGTACCCCCGGTGTGTACATGCCTATATAGTTGGTGCCGACATATGCGCCTATAACATCTGAAACATATATCTCACCGGGTGAAAGCTGCCGGAGCTCCTCCCAGTATGTTTCCGCCTTGACATACGTGTTTAATCTGTCGGAAACATCAACCTTTTCCGGGTTCATGGGATAGTTTATCTTAGTTGAGTTTGGAGTTACATACTTAAAGACCTCCAGACCGTCAAGGTCGATAAATGTGATTTCATCGTATAAGGGAAACATTTCGTGATAGCGGGGGAACACCTCCGGTGGTCTGTATCTGAAGCTGCTGCCGAGCAAAATGTCATTATTTTCTATGTTTGTTGACACATCCAAAGAGCCCCCATAGACATAAGAATCTACCTCAACCCACGACATTTTATCATCGGACAGTACCCACTCGCCGATAGTCATCAAGTTACTGTTTCTGTTTTCTGAGAAAACTTCGTATGACATGTCTGACGGGATCATGTTTGCAAGCAGCAGCACATCCTGGTCGCGTTGATACAAGAATTCAGAAACCTCCACAGCCGTATCTGTTGTCATGCGCTCTATATTGTCTCTGGCGCTGTCGTTGAGTGCAACTGTTGAGTCAAGCACGGAAATATCACGCAGCTGATAACTGAAATTTGTGATTTGATTCCATAAAATAACCGTAAGAATAACTATCGGGATGAGCATTACTGCGACAAAAATCATAATAAGCTTCGCACGAACGCCAAGCCTTTTTGTTCTTTCTTTTTTGTAAGCTTTCTTCGCTACTCTTTTTCCCATAACATCCTCAAAACCACTCTATGACTTCAAAACACAATTATATAACACGAAATATCAATATGCAACATTTAAAACCACCATACTTTTATACGTTTATTTCATTATTTATGACATTTGATATACTTGCTTTTTATCATCGTCCATTCTATAATACTATTGTTGCCTTAAAGAGGCGGGTGTTGCCTTAAAGAGGCGGGCAAGTTAGTTTAATTTCAAATTTGGAGGCTGAGTATGGAACGCCAGGATAAAGAGAACTATTACCTTGACATTGCAGAGACCGTTATGCACAGGTCAACATGTAAGCGCCGTAAGTACGGGGCTATTATTGTGTTAAACGATGAAATAATTGCGACAGGATATAACGGAGCTCCCCGCGGCAGAAAAAACTGCCTCGACCTTGAGCTTTGCACAAGAGATGAGCTTAACATACCAAGCGGAGAGCGCTACGAAATATGCCGCAGTGTACATGCTGAGGCAAACTGTATAATATCAGCAGCGCGCAGAGACATGATCGGTGCCACATTGTACCTGTCGGGAATGGATGCAAAAACAGGCGAGCTTCTGACAGATACAACACCTTGCAGTATGTGCCGCCGTCTTATTATCAACTCAGGTATAGAAAAGACTGTCTGCCGTAATTATGGCGGAAAGTATAATGTAATCCATACACGCGATTGGGTCTTTAACGACGATTCGATTACGGATGGCTCGCAATTCACTATTTGAGTTATTGGTTTATTGGTGAAAGCTCCTTATGAAAAGTCAATTCGAAAGAACCGCACTTCTGATAGGGCAAGAAAAACTTGATATACTGAAAAACCGCCGTGTGGCGGTTTTCGGCATAGGCGGAGTCGGCGGACACTGCGCAGAAGCGCTTTGCCGCTGTGGTGTTGGTGCGCTCGATATTTTTGACGGTGATATAATAGACATCACAAACATCAACCGCCAGCTCATTGCATCGCACAGGACTGTCGGCTTTGACAAGGTGGATGTTATGCGTGAGCATTTACTTGATATTAATCCCGAACTGACAGTTAACACACAAAAAATGTTTTATTTACCGGAAAACGCACACTCCGTCAACCTGTCGGTATACGACTACGTAATTGATGCAATTGATACAATTACTGCAAAAATCGAGCTTATTCACCGCTGCCACACACTTAGTATCCCTATAATCAGCTCAATGGGTGCAGCAAACAAGCTTGACCCTACTGCATATAAAATCGCCGATATCTATAAGACAAAGGTATGTCCTTTGGCACGTGTTTTGAGGCGGGAGCTAAAAACACTGGGCATTGGTGCTCTAAAGGTAGTTTATTCCGAGGAAGCGCCGCGAAAGAATGAAAAGCTTTCGAGCATTTCATATGTTCCTCCCGTTGTCGGTTTAATTCTGGCATCTGAGGTTGTAAAAGACCTTATAAATGTGATATAGTCATATAGGTTCACAGAACCGAGAAGACATTGTAATCAAGTTAGGATGTAGAAATTATGAAATTAGTAGACATTATCAAAATACTGGATGCAAAGGTTTATACGGATATTGCGTATGACCACATCGAAATCAGCGCAGCATGCGGCTCGGACTTAATGAGTGATGCGCTTGCATTTGGTGAGAACAAGGGACTTTTACTAACCGGTCTTAATAACCCGCAAAGTATTCGTACTGCAGAAATGATGGATATTCATTGTGTCGTGCTTGTCCGTGGCAAGGAACCGGACGATGCTCTTGTAACTCTGGCTAACGAAAAGGATATCGTTGTTTTAAAATGTAACCACTCCATGTATACAGCATGTGGGCTTCTTTACTCGGCAGGTCTTGTCGGCGACGAAATGTAAAGGAATGGTCATAAATATATGTCAGAATCACTAAAACAACACTATGATGTCAGCGCAGGCGATTTTGCAGCAGCCGGCGCTGCTTCTGCCGCAGTCAAAAGGACATTAAAGCAACTCGGATTCCCTGCAGACTTTATCCGCCGTACATCCATCGCAATGTACGAGGGTGAAATCAACATGGTGATACACGGAGATGGCGGTGTTGCCGATATCGAAATTTTAGAAGACAGCATTATAATCACTTTAAAAGATAAAGGACCCGGTATAGCTGATATTGACATGGCTATGAAAGAAGGTTTTTCAACTGCCTCCGATTCCATAAGAGAGCTTGGGTTTGGAGCCGGTATGGGACTTCCGAATATTAAAAAACAAAGCGACGATTTTAGCATCACCAGCGAGCTTGGTGTTGGCACAACACTTGTAATTACCATAAAAGCATAGTGCAAAAAATACTTTAGAAAGATAAATCACTATGGAAACTGTCATGCATTCGGTTACACTCGACCCTGAAAAATGTAAGGGCTGCATTAATTGTATAAAAAGATGCCCGACAGAGGCAATACGTGTACGTAACGGGAAGGCCGTTATTTTGAGCGACCATTGCATCGATTGTGGTGAGTGTATAAGGGTTTGCCCTAACCACGCAAAAAAAGCAATATCCGACCCTCTTTCGATTATGTCGGGCTTTAAGCATAAGGTCGCACTTCCTGCTCCTTCTCTTTACGGCCAGTTTAAAAGCATACGTGATGTCAACATAATTCTGACTGCAATCCTGGATATCGGTTTCGATGAGATATACGAGGTTGCCCTTGCGGCACAGTCTGTTTCTGATTACACCAAGGATATTTTACCGGATGTCCGCTCGAAGCTGAGCGGACCGTTGATTAGCTCGGCATGCCCTGTAATAGTCAAATTAATATGCTTTCGTTATCCGGATTTAGTGGATAATATATTGAGAACCATAACACCTGTAGAGCTTGCGGCAGTCGCTGCCAGAGAAAAAGCCGTGTCTGAAACAGGGCTTAAACCCGGTGAGATAGGTGTATTTTTCATTTCTCCATGCCCTGCAAAGATAACAGCGTCAAAGTATCGCATAGGCTTTGACGGTGTTGTTATTGACGGTGTTTTTTCAATAACGGAGCTTTATAAAAAATTGCTGCCGGCAGTTGAAAAAATGAAAGAGCCAAAAAACCTCTCAATTGCAGGAGTCAGAGGCATCGACTGGGCATACTCGGGCGGCGAAGGTAATGCCATTGACGAGAGCCTTTTTGTAGCGGTCGACGGCATCGATCATGTAATCAGAGTCCTGGATGAAATCGAAAATGATAAGTTTTCCACCATCCGCTTTGTTGAGCTGAATGCCTGCCCGGGCGGGTGCGTCGGTGGTTGTCTTGCTGTCGAAAATCCGTTTGTAGCAAGAGCCAGGATACACCGTATGGGTCAAACAATGGATAAGGACAAAAGCCATCATAAGGTAGATTCAAAATGTCTCACTTCGGATATACTTGATTGGAGCAAAACTCCGGAATACGGCTCAATTTTGAGGCTTGACACAGATCGTAGCGCAGCATTAAAGAAGCTTTCCGATATAGAAAACGTTTTTGAGACTCTGCCTGATATTGATTGCGGCTCCTGCGGAGCGCCGTCATGTCATGCGCTTGCTGAGGATATTATCAGCGGCACCGCAAATGAGAACGATTGTGTGTTTAAGCTGCGGGAACGTATGGGCACGTTATTTCATGAGATGGCAGGGTTACAAGAGTACATGCCTCCACCCTTTAGAAATTTGAAGGAATAGACACCTTGTGTCAGGGGGACAGGGCTATAACCCTGTCCCCGCTGACACAAAAGAGTAGATACAAGGAGTTTTTAGTGATTATATGACTGTTAAACAATTAGGAAATGAGCTTGAGCTTAATGTTCTTTCGGAAGGCGAAGATACAGATATTAACTCCTGTTATATCTCAGATCTGCTCAGCCGTGTTCTGGGCGGATGTAAAAGTGGCGACATCTGGATTACTGTTCAAACATCAAAAAACATGATTGCTGTTGCCGTTATGGTTGAGGCTGCTTGTGTAATTCTCCCGGAGGGCTTGACAGCTCCTTCTGATGTTGTTGATACAGCAAAAGAAGAGGGCTTAACAATATTTTCCTCAAAGGAAACTGCATATGAGCTTGCAAGAAAAATCTCATCCTTATTATTATGATTTTCATATTCATACAGCCTTATCCCCATGCGCAAATGACGATATGACTCCAAATGACATTGTTGGGATGGCTGTATTAAACGAGCTTGATATAATAGCGATAACTGATCATAATACCATAGGCAATGCACTATCGGTTATAGAGGCGGCAGAGGCTGCAAATAAAACACACGGCAAAAATTTAGTTGTTCTCCCGGGCATTGAAGTCACAACGGCAGAAGAAGTTCATGTTTTATGTCTGTTTTGTGACATTGGCTCAGCTGTGGAGTTTGAAAAAGAGCTTTCTTATTTTTTCAACACTCTTGAAAACAGGGAAGATATTTTTGGCGCACAGCTGCTTTTTGACTCAAGCGACAATGCTACAGGTAAAATGGAGCGCATGCTGATGGCTCCAACACTGATATCCTTTGACCATTTACATAACCTCATAAGCAAACGCAATGCCGCTTTTATTCCGGCACACATAGACAGAGGCTCTTTTAGTGTTACATCAAATCTCGGCTTTCTCCCCCCGCATTTGAATATAAAAACCATAGAGCTTGCAGATGAAAGTCATGCCGGTTTATATCCCGGAAACAATATTATTTATTCATCAGATGCTCATCAGCTTTGGGCAATAAACGAGAAAAAACATTTTTTATTGCTGCCTGAGCTTACCGCAAAAGCAGTAATAGAATATTTGAGATAAATTTGTTTGCAATAAACCGTCAGTATTGATATACTTTTGGTGGTTTTTATCAACGAATTCAACACACGAGAAAGGAATGTTCATATTATGAGTGTTTCCACAACTCCGTTTAGCGGCACAAAAGAGCAGGAAGCAAAGCTGAAAGAAGCAATTGCATTGGGTAAAGAACGCAAGGGTGCTTTAATGCCGGTGCTTCAGGCTGCGCAAGATATCTATGGCTATATGCCCAGGGAAGTGCAGGAAATGATTGCCGAAGGAATGGGTGTTTCTTTGAGCGAAATCTATGGTGTTATCACGTTCTACTCACAGTTTACACTGCAGCCTAAGGGTAAATACAAGGTTCATATCTGCATGGGCACTGCATGCTATGTTAAAGGTGCCGGTAAGATACTTGAAAGATTCGAGAAAGAGCTTGGTATAAAAGACGGTGAGTGCACAGCCGACGGCAAGTTCTCGATAGACGGGCTGCGCTGCGTGGGTGCATGTGGCTTGGCTCCGGTTTTGTCCGTTAATGACGATGTTTACGGAAAAGTGACTGAGGATCAAGTCCCGGATATTATCAGTAACTACAAAGAGTAACCTTGCTATGATGGATGAACTGTCGCTCAACATTTTGGATATAGCTCAAAACTCTATTGCTGCAGAAGCAAAAAATGTTGAAATTATCATATCCGAAAACGACAGTGAGGATACTTTGATTATAAGTATAAAAGACAACGGCAAAGGTATGACTCCCGAGTTTTTAAGTAAAGTGGAAGACCCGTTTGTCACCACACGCACTACAAGAAAAATCGGTCTCGGAATTTCGTTTTTTAAGGAAGCGGCAGAAATGACAGGCGGCAGCCTGAAGCTTGACTCAACTCCCGGTGTCGGAACTGTAATCACTGCAACATTTCAAAAAAGCCACATCGACCGCCAGCCAATCGGAGACCTGACCGGCACGATTATCGCTCTTGTAACACTAAATCCCGATATTGATTTTATCCTCGAATATCGCATCTGCAAAGAAAACAGAGAAAACGACAATGTGTTCATTTTTTCTACAGTAGAAGTCAAGGATATGTTAGGCGGAGACATTGCACTAAGTAATCCGGAAATAGCAAGCTTTTTGACACAGTATTTAAACGAACATTTAGAAAATCTAAAAGTGTCATAAGTGTCATTCTGAGGGAGGAAACGACCGAAGAATCTTAAAGAACTACAATAATAAGGAGCAAAAAATATGAAATCTTTAGCTGAGTTAGCTGCAATCAGAGACAAAATGAAGCAGAACGCAACAATCCGCGAGGATGGCGAGTCAACAATCAGAATTGTTGTCGGCATGGCAACGTGCGGTATTGCTGCAGGTGCACGTCCCGTATTAAACGCGATTTCCGAGGAGCTTGCAAAGCAAAAAATCACCAATGCTACAGTTGCTCAAACAGGCTGCATCGGCAGATGCACACTTGAGCCGATTGTTGATGTGATAGTACCGGGTGAGGATGTCGTTACATACGTTCATGTTACACCGGACAAAATAGCAAAAATTATCAGCAGTCATGTTAAAGACGGTGTCCCCGTTATGGAATACACAGTCGCCGCGTACGAAAAGTAATAGGAGGAAGCATATGATAAGATCTCATGTAATGCTATGCAGTGGTACGGGTTGCGCAGCTTCCGGGTGCCATGCTGTCAGCGATGCCATAGAGGCGGAAATTAAAGCAGTAGGTCTTGAAAATGAGGTAAAGGTTGTTCATACCGGCTGTTTTGGGTTATGCGCTCTTGGTCCTATTATGATAATCTATCCCGAAGGCAGTTTTTATGCGCAGGTTAAACCCACAGACTGCAAAGAGATTGTCGATGAGCATTTACTCAAAGGACGTATAGTCAAGCGCTTACTTTATCATGAAACTCTCGATGATGATAAGCTTACCAACCTTAGTGACACAAGCTTTTACAAAAAGCAAAGACGTGTTGCTTTGCGGCTTTGCGGGGTTATCGATCCCGAGCATATTGACGAGTATATCGGCTTTAACGGCTACGAAGCACTCGGCAAGGTGCTGACCGAAATGAAACCGGAGGATGTTATTGACCTGCTCAAAAAATCCGGACTTCGCGGGAGAGGCGGCGCAGGCTTCCCGACAGGTCTTAAATGGGAGTTTGCCGCAAAAGCAAAGGGAGAACAGAAATACGTTTGCTGTAATGCAGACGAAGGAGACCCCGGTGCTTTTATGGACCGCTCCATTCTTGAAGGCGACCCGCATGCAGTTGTAGAAGCAATGACTATTGCCGCTTATGCAGTCGGAGCCAACCAGGGTTATGTTTATGTCCGCGCGGAGTATCCGATAGCTGTCACACGACTTGAAATCGCCATTAAGCAAGCTAAAGAATACGGCTTGCTCGGCAAAAATATATTTGACTCCGGTTTTGACTTTGACCTTGAGATACGTCTTGGTGCCGGAGCATTTGTCTGTGGTGAGGAAACCGCTCTTTTAACATCAATCGAGGGTAACCGCGGCGAGCCGAGACCCAGACCTCCATTCCCTGCAGTAAAAGGTCTCTTTGATTGCCCGACAGTTTTAAATAACGTCGAGACATATGCAAATATCCCGCAGATTATTCTAAACGGTCCCGATTGGTTTACCTCCATGGGCACTGATACCTCCAAAGGTACAAAGGTTTTTGCTCTCGGCGGCAATGTCACAAACGTCGGTCTTGTTGAAGTTCCGATGGGAACAACTCTTCGTGAGATAGTCGAGGAAATCGGCGGTGGTGTGCCTGACGGCAAGAAGTTTAAAGCCGCGCAAACAGGCGGTCCTTCCGGTGGCTGTATCCCTGCAGCCCATTTTGACGTTCCGATTGACTATGAGCAACTGTCTGCGATAGGCTCTATGATGGGCTCGGGTGGTCTTATTGTTATGGACGAAGACAGTTGTATGGTTGACATCGCAAAATACTTCCTCGGCTTTACAGTCGAAGAATCCTGCGGTAAATGCACACCATGCAGAATAGGCACAAAACGTCTTTATGAGCTGCTTGACAAGATAACGTCAGGTAACGGTGAAATGAGCGACTTCGACATGCTCGAAAAGCTTTGTAATCATATAATAACTTCATCACTTTGTGCGCTTGGACAGACAGCTCCAAACCCCGTGCTTTCAACCCTAAACTACTTTAAAGATGAGTATCTTGCTCATATTGTTGACAAGAAATGCCCCGCAGGAGTGTGCAAAGATTTAATCCGATATACAATTATTGCAGAGAAATGTATCGGTTGTACGGTATGTCTCAAAAACTGTCCGACAAACGCAATAACGGGCGCTGTTAAGACTCCGCACGTAATAGAACAAAGTAAGTGTGTAAAATGCGACGTTTGCTTCGAAAAATGCAAATTCGGCGCAATAGAAAAGAATTAGGGGGAGGATTGAAATAATGGAAATGGTAAATGTAAAAATAAATGATATATCTGTCCAAGTTCCCTCCGGTTCTACTGTGCTTGAAGCAGCAAAGCTTGCAAATGTCCACATTCCGACCTTATGCTACATGAAAAACTTGACAGAGATTGGCGCTTGCCGCGTTTGTTTGTGCGAGGTAAAAGGAAACAGGACTCTTGTAGCTGCATGTGTGTTTCCTGTTTTTGAAGGAATGGAAGTTCAGACAAATACTCCGCTGCTCCGTAAATCCAGAAAACAAACACTCGAGCTTATAGTTTCCGACCATAACAGACAGTGCCTGTCTTGTGCAAAAAGCGGAGACTGTGAGCTCCAAAGGCTTTGTACCGAATATGGAGTGCAGGAGGATACGTTTAAAGGTATCACACACGAGACAAAAATTGACGATACCTCACCTTCGTTTATACGTGACAACTCAAAGTGCGTGCTTTGCAGACGTTGTATTTCTGCTTGCACAGATGTGCAGTCAATATCTGTTATCAGCGCTAACCTCCGTGGTTTCGTAACAGAAATCGGATGTGCTTTTGATGATGGACTCGGCGATGCTCCGTGTGTTAACTGCGGGCAGTGTATAGTTGTATGCCCGACAGGTGCTCTCATGGAAAAAGATGACACAGGAAAGGTATGGGATGCTATAGCCGACCCCGGCAAAAAGGTTTTTGTCTTTGCAGCTCCATCAATTCACGTCACTCTCGGAGAGGCATTCGGCATGCCTGTCGGCTCGCATGTGTCGGGTAAAATGGCTGCAGCTCTCAAGCGCCTCGGGTTTGACGGTGTGTTTGATATGAACCTGACAGCAGACCTCACTATTATGGAAGAAGCTAACGAGCTGCTTGAACGTGTAAAGGGTGGCGGAAAGCTTCCGATGATAACCTCATGCTCACCCGGCTGGGTCAAATTCTGCGAGCATTATTTCCCCGAATTTATAGACAATCTATCCTCGTGTAAGTCGCCGCAGCAGATGTTTGGTGCATTACTCAAGACATTTTGGGCAGACAAAAATAACATAGACCCCAAAGATATCTTTGTAGTCTCTGTTATTCCATGTACAGCCAAAAAGTTTGAGGTAACAAGAGACAATCAAGCCGCAGCAGGTTTACCCGATGTTGATGCTGCGATTACAACCCGCGAGCTTGCACGTATGATAAAAGCCGGCTCAATAGATTTTGTAAATCTCGCCGACGATGTCTTTGATAATCCGTTTGAGTCAGGCTCGGGAGCAGGTCAAATATTTGGAGCAACAGGCGGTGTTATGGAAGCTGCGCTTCGCACTGCAAGTCACTGGCTTGACGAGAGCTTTGATGTCATTGAGTTTACCGAGGTCAGAGGTCCCTCAGCCATAAGATTCGCCACTTACAATGTAGGCGGCATAGAAGTCAAGGTTGCTGTTGCTTCGGGACTCGGAAATGCCCGTGAGCTTCTTATGAAGGTAAAAAGCGGCGAAGTAGATTGCCACTTTATCGAAATCATGGCATGTCCAAACGGATGTATAAACGGCGGCGGTCAGCCCTTCCTCCCGGACAGCATCAGAAACAATGTCGATGTTGTAGCGCTTCGCTCAGCTGCAATATATGAGGCAGATAAGAATCTACCGGTACGCAAGTCACATGAGCATCCGGACATAAAGATGCTATATGACGAGTTCTTTGAAAAACCGGGCAGTCATAAGTCACATGAAATTCTCCATACCAAATATGTAGACAGAGGCTTATATAAGTAGATTGCCTTATGTTTTCTTTGCAAATACTAAAGCATAAGTTTGTCCATCTGAAATCTTTGCGAGAGCGGATTATGATTTCAGATGGACAATTTATGCTTTTTGATAAACTATCTTCTGCCGTAAACTAACCATTGTAATAAACATGACCGGGGGTCAGGGTGCTGTGTGACAGCTTTAATAATTCCGAGACGGTTACAATTTGATAACCTTGTGACAGAAGCTCCGGAATAAGCCGCTTATAAGCTTCCAGTGTAGAATGATATATTTCATGACTGAGGATAATTGCCCTGTCTTTTACTTGCTCCATCACCTCATTATAAACCTTGTCAACATCCTTTGTATTCCAGTCCTCGGGGTCAACGTTCCAGTTAATCATAGAGAATCCAAGTTCCTCAGATACACTTTTCATTGTATCGCTGACCGCGCCATATGGCGGTCTGAAGAGTGGTACTGTTGTGCCTGTGACAGCTTCAATAGTGTCTCTTGTTGTTTCTATTTGCTTTCTGACATCATCTGCGCTTAATTTCGCCAGATTTTTATGATCCCATGAATGCCCGATAACCTCACAGCCTATTTCTATTGCGCGCTCGAGCGCTTCTTTTTGTGTGTTTACAAGGTTTCCAATGGTACAAAATGTAACGCGCACTCCGTATTGCTCGAGCAAATCTAAAAAGTCATTTGTATATATACCCGGCCCGTCGTCAAACGATAGTGCTATAACAGGTCTTGACGGGTCTATGGGACCGCTTTGCGGAGGGATTGTTGCCGGTGGGTCCTCGTCATCAGGTGATGTGTGCCCGTCATCGGGGTCTGTACCGTGGCTATCATCAGGATCCTCTCCACCGGGGTTGTCAGGGTCTATTGTAGGTGTCGGTGTCGGTAACGTCTCCGGCGGAGCCGTGGGAGTAGGTGTCGGGGTTGGTGTAGGTGGGGGTATAGGGGTCGGCATTGCCGGTAAGGGCGCGCTTTTTCTGATAAGTAGAGATACTCCGAGGTCATTATACGGTAGTGTTACGGTAAGTGTCTTAAAATCCTCCGGTAAAAACTCTCCCTCAGGTAAAATTACAACAATACCCTCATGGGTGATAACTATATTAGAAAGCCATTTCTCATCCATATATGTAAGATAACCGTCTGTTTTCGGGTGTTCGACCAGAAGTCTTAGGTGTAATAAAGCCAAAATATCATCGGCATCTTCAAGGTCCAGTATGTCTCCCGGTTCCAAATGCTTAAACTCGGTTAGCTCTACATTAAACGTTTTTATTATTTCCTGCGGCAGATCTGTTGTCTTACGGCTGAATTCACCAAGCTGGATTATACCCGCATACCTGTTGTCGATGAGATAAGAGTCGAAATGAACGTTAATTTCGCCATAATCAACAGCACTAAGCTCGGCAATTATGCTGTAGCCTGCAGCCATATCGTCATATAGTTTTGTTGCCCACTCATGTATGATATCGTCTGTAGGGTTGCCTGCCTGCGGGTAACGTATATATGCATGGAGCGGGTTGTTGTTGTGCTTTATAACCATGGGACTTCCGTACTCGATGGTTGAAGGTAATCCAAGGTCTGTAACATGAGCTCCGTTTTCTTGCGGATTATATGGAGGTGTCGGTCTTGGCGGAGTTTCTTTTGGCGTCATATCTTGAATAACATAAGCACCGGTTGCATAAATTGCAACCATAAGTAATAAAAATCCTGCTAACATAATAAATCTTTTCATTGTTTAACCATTCCTTATCGGACTACTTCAATTCCAATCATATGAGCCATATTTATAGCATAATCGGCAAGAGTATCACTGCATTCGGGTGTGCCTTCCATCATTTCTATCATACTGAGGCTTGTAAACTTTTTCACATCCGGCTTACTGTACTTTACTATCTCAACCTTGGCATTCTTACCGAGGCTTTTTACAAATTTTAAACGCCCGCTAATCTCATCCTCACTATCATTTATACCGGGGATTAGTATTATCCGGACAATCATATCTTTATTCATGTCGGCAATTCTAAGAGCATTTTCAAGTATAAGCTTATTGTCAACTCCTGTATACCGCTTGTGTATTCCTCTGTTTAAGGTTTTTATGCTATAAATAACAAGGTCTACAGCTGCAATAAGCGGAGCAATCTTTTCCCACGGAAAAAACCCTGCCGTATCAAGTGCAACATGCACATCTGATGCTTTCAGCAGACGGGTTACCTCAAAAAAGAACTCTGCCTGCATGGCAGCATCCCCTCCTGAGAATGTAACACCACCGCCTGTTGCGAGGAAGCTTGCCTTGTCGATTAATAATCTTGTCGTTAGCTCTTTAGCTGTTATAATTTCGCCGATTTCTTCGTAGGCATCGTAGTAACATATTGTTTCCCCGTCAGATAATGCCACGCAAGATCCACACCCGACACATCTTCTCGGATGGTATAAGAACTTCGCAGCATCACCGATAAGCTCGGGGCTTGGACACCACAGACATTTTAGCGGACAGCCGACAGCCAGCACCTCGGTGCGTAGTCCCGGTCCGGCTGTTGTTGTGTTTTTGTGGATCTTTGTTATAAAGCCGTCCATAGGTTTACATTTCCCCATAAGTTGTAGCAATTTTTACATATAGTAGCATATATTGTGGGTTTTGTAAAGTTTACTCTTATGATATAATGCACAGTGACAGAGGGACTATTCCTCAGTCGCGTTCGTCACGGAACCAACCCGCTCCTCAGCGGCTAAGAAACAGTCCCTCTGTCACTAGTTACATATAAAGAAGGTGATATAGAATGAATAAAGAAAATTTTGAAAGAGCTAAATGGATTCCTATTTGTATAATTGCCGTTATTTTAATGCTTATCTACAAAACTATTGATAATTTCGCGCAGATAACATCGGCGATTATGGAGTTTCTTCGTATAATTTCACCCTTGCTTTATGGGATTCTTTTTGCGTATTTTCTTTATATCCCGCACAAATCTCTTGAAAAACTTCTAAAAAAGGTAAAACTCAAGTTCTGGAAAATTAATTTGCATTTCATATCAAGACATGCCAGAGCTTTTGCTACTGTACTAATCTTTATTATTCTTTTATTCATCATCATATTCGCCCTGAGTTTTATACTGCCAATAATAGTTGCCAGTGTTATAGAGCTTGTCAGCGATATTCCGCGGCACATCACCACTCTTATTAATTACTTTGAAAACCTGCCGGAAGACCATGCTTTTGCCGGCTTTAATATAGAAAATACATTAAGGGAGTATTCAAACGATATAATTAATATGGTTTCAATACCGTCCGCTATTGAGCAGGCAGCCAGGGGAGTTGCCAGCTTTGCCGGTACCTTGTTCAGTTTGATTATGGGTCTTGTAATTTCATTATATTTACTGCTGGACAGAGACAGGCTTGCCGAGTTTGCTCATCGTCTGAATAATGCTCTGTTTAAAAACGAACTGAAGCGAAACAGGGTTGTTAAATATTTCGCTCAAATTAACAAAGTATTGCTTACCTTTATCGCAAGCAAGGGTCTTGACAGTATTATTAATTTTGCGGCAGCAACTACAATACTTCTCATCTTTGGTGTGCCATATGCTCCGCTGCTCGGTTTGATAGCCGGTATATTCAATTTTATCCCATACCTCGGCTCTATTATCTCTGCGCTGATAATAAGCCTTCTGACCTTGATAACCTGCGGGCTTGCCACAGGTGTTAAGGTAATGATTTGTCTCCTTGTCTTCCATCAGCTTGACGGTAACTTTATTGAGCCGAGAATAATGAAGTCCTCGTTAAAGGTAAACCCGATTTTAGTTATTATTGCAGTTGTTATCGGTGGTGCATATTTCGGTATTGCAGGTATGTTTCTCGCTGTTCCTATTGCCGTTATAATCAAGCAAATACTACTCGAGTACATAGCTTCAACCGAAGTCGCCCACGGAGATGACGACAGGAGGTAATTTCTTTTTAGTATTGGTCTGATAGTGTTATAAAACACTTGTATTTTAATTATTTAGTGATAGAATGATACTCGTGCAAATTTATAATGTCTTGGAGGTAAAATTATATGCCAATACCAATTGAAAACCTATTTTGGTTAGGTTACATAGGAGCCTTTGCGGGCTTAATTTTTGCGTTTGTCCAGATACGCAAGGTTATGAAGTATCCTGAAGGCAGTGAAGCAATGATAAAGATTTCGAAGTCTATACGGGAGGGTGCCAATGCATACATGAAGCGCCAGTATTCAACAGTCGCAATCTTTTTCCTCTCTATGTTTATACTGCTTGTTGTCTTGTCTTCTGTTTTTGACCTTGTCAATACATACGCGCCCTATGCTTTTGTAACAGGAGGGCTCCTCACCGGTCTTTCCGGTTTTATAGGCATGAAAGTTGCTACTTATGCAAACGTCCGCACAGCAAACGCAGCAACTACCGGACTCAACAAAGCGCTTCGCGTTGCCTTCTCATCAGGTTCGGTCATGGGTTTTGTTGTAAACGGTCTGGGTCTGCTCGATATTACAACATGGTTCCTTCTTCTTAAGTTTGTATTTAAAGAAAGTGACGATGTTATCGCACAGGCAATGGTAACATTTGGAATGGGTATTGCGTCCATGGCAATGTTTGCCCGTGTTGGCGGTGGTATCTTTACAAAAGCAGCAGACGTCGGAGCTGACCTCGTAGGTAAGGTAGAAGCCGGCATCCCCGAAGACGACCCGAGAAACCCTGCTGTCATAGCAGATAACGTCGGTGACAATGTCGGTGACGTAGCCGGAATGGGCGCTGACCTTTACGAGTCAAACTCCAATGCAATAGTCGCATCAATAGCGCTTGCCTCCGCAGCAGGTTATCATTATGCAGGCTTCCTGCTGCCGATACTTGTCTCGGCTGTTGGTGTTTTATGCTCGATTATTGGTACCTTCTTTGTCAGAACAAAGGAAGTTACAACCCAGAAATCCCTCCTGCGTTCACTGCATCTTGGTGTCTATATTGCAGGCGGACTTGCCGCTTTAGCAACGATACCACTAACGTTATGGTTATCTGCTGTCAAGTACACAAATCCTGATACAGGGTTGTTGGAAAATACTGCAATGCTGGATAACAAATGGGGTCTGTTAATTGCAATTTTTGTCGGTATATGTTCAGGATTTGTTGTCAGTTATTCAACAGAACACTACACATCTGATGCGGCCAAGCCAACACGTGACCTTGCCAAGTCCAGTGAGACAGGCACAGCAACACTCATGATTGGCGGTATTTCACTTGGTATGAAGTCAACAGCAATCCCGATTCTTGCTGTATCTGCTGCTGCTATCATCAGCTTTGTAAGCTCAGGCGGATTTGCAAATGAATTTGCCGGTCTTTACGGTATTGGTCTTGCTGCTGTTGCAATGCTTGCTACAAACGCAATCATCCTTGCAACCGACGCTTTCGGTCCTGTTGCAGACAACGCAGGCGGTATAGCTGAGATGGCAAAGCTACCACCTGAGGTCCGCGAGCGCACAGATGCTCTTGACTCTCTCGGAAACACCACAGCAGCCACAGGAAAAGGCTTTGCAATCAGCTCTACAGCATTTACAGCTCTCGCTCTCTTAGCTGCTTATGTCAGCGAAGCGGGTAAACAAGCAGGGGATAAACCACTTGATTTACAGCTGACAAATCCAAGTGTCCTCATAGGAATATTCTTAGGTGCCGCTCTTGCATTTGTATTTGCTGCGTTTTGCATATCGGGAGTCCATAAGGCAGCTCAAAGTGTTGTCATTGAAGTCAGACGGCAATTTAAGGAGATTGTCGGCCTTATGGAAGGAACTGCTGATGCCGACTATGCAAAGTGCGTTGATATCTGCACGATAAATGCTCAAAAAGAAATGATAGCTCCGTCACTTCTTGCCGTGCTCGCTCCTATAGTTGTAGGATTGTTTCTCGGTGCTGAAGGAGTTATAGGAATGCTCGGTGGTGTTATAGCATCCGGATTTACACTTGCAATATTTATGCTAAACTCCGGCGGAGCTTGGGACAATGCAAAAAAATACATCGAAGCAGGGCAGCATGGCGGAAAAGGAACCGACAACCACAAAGCAGCAGTTGTCGGCGACACAGTAGGCGACCCACTCAAAGACACAGCCGGCCCGTCCTTTAACATCCTCATTACTCTTGCTTCAACAGTCGCAATCGTTTTTGTCGGAGTAGCATCACGGTTTTCACTCATTGATTATATCCACAACTTGCTTAAATAATTATAGCAGAAAAAAGAGGTTAGAGGTCAAATTGACCACTAACCTCTTTTTGCTGTTATAATTATTTTTCTGTGCAATACTTTACCAGTGTACTTATTACTTTATTATATTCAAGTGGCTTGCCGAGATGGTCATCCATTCCGGCATCTAAACATGCCTCAACATCATCTTTAAAAACATTTGCTGTCATCGCTACAATTGGCAGCCGCCCGCGTTTTCTTTCGGGAAGAGCGCGGATATGCCTTGTAGCTTCAAGACCGCCCATTAAAGGCATTTGCAAATCCATAAAGACTATATCATATTTATTAGGCTCTGCCGTTATCATATCAAGAGCCTCTTTACCATTCACTGCGCAATCAATTAGCAGTCCTGTGTTATCCAGCAGAGCAATTAAAATTTCCCTGTTGATTTCGATATCCTCAGCAACCAACAAATGTTTTCCTTTAAGTTGGTTAAGCATATCTGTATTTTCAAAAGTATCTTCGCTTACATACATATATTTACTTTCAACATCCAATTGAACAAACAATATAGGAATTGTAAAAGTTACTTTTGTTCCTTTTCCAAGCTCGGAATCAACCCATATCTTACCACCCATCAAATCTATCAGCTTCTTTGAAATAGAAAGACCTAATCCGGTACCGCCATACACACGGTTTGCTCCACTTTCAACTTGTTCAAACTTCTCAAACAGCTTGCCTTGCATTTCGGCAGCTATTCCTATGCCGTTGTCGGAAATTTCAACACACAACTCATTTTTGCTGTTTTTTACCATAAAGACATCTAAGGAAACTTTACCATTATCATGTGTAAACTTTATGGCATTTGATAATATGTTAGTTATCACCTGTACTAAACGAAGCTCGTCTCCGTTAATAATACTTGGTATGTTTTCATCTATACGAACAGTTAATAAGTGTTGTTTTTCATCAGCTTTATATTGTACAACCGACAGAACCTTATCAACCATTTGTTTGATACTATATTCAACCGGCACCAGCTCCATTTCACCGGCTTCAATTTTTGCCATGTCAAGAATATCATTTACCACACTGAGCAAATGCGACGAAGCATCCCCTATTTTGCCCAGAGCATTCTCTTTTTCTACAGAGGTTTTTGCTTTTTTACCAACAAGAGTCATACCCTTGATAACATTTAAAGGGGTGCGCATTTCGTGACTCATATTTGCAAGAAAATCACTCTTTGCCTTACTTGCTGCTTGAGCCTTTTCCGTAGCTTGTTCAAGACCGTGCACATATGATTCCAGATGAGTTGCCGTAATATTCATCGACTCTTTTATAATAGCGAATTCATCATCATAATTACCTGTAACTCTTGCAGTAAAATCTCCTGAAGCAATTTGTCCAAGCACACCGGCTGACTCATTTATTGGTTTCATGATTCCTCTGACTATATAAAGTGTTACGAGAATCGCAAAAATAACACTTGATATGAGCAGGGTAATTTGTGTTATTAAGTAAATTCTTGTAAATACTTGATTGTCAGTACTTGCTTGTCTTGATATTGCAACATTTAAATCAATCATACCGTTTATCAGGCTCACTAACCTGTCGGAAATGTCATCTACATAAGCAAGTAACACATATACATAAAGTCTGTCGTTATGGTCGGGAATGCCATCAATACTTAACTCAATGATACTCTCAGCATATGGCATATACGAATTTTCGAACATTTCCATTATACTGTAATAGAAATTTAACAGCTCATCTGTAGTTGAAAGCTCCTTACAAATCTCCATTAGCTCCCTGAACTGTGTCATATTTTCGTTAAACTGGGCTTTAGCATCAAGTGCTGCCTTTATATCATCATATAAACTATGAATAACCACCGTCTTGCAATCAAGACGTACATGTTCGAAATATGTTAAAGCCTTTCCCGCATGCTCAATACCGATTACCTGCTTTTCATACATATCCAGTCCCGAATTTCGGAGCCTCTGCATACCTATAACACCAACAACACCTACAATTACTGCAAGCAGTGTTACAATAGCAAAACCTGTATATAGCTTGGCAGATATTTTCAACGCATTTCTCCCATATCCGAGTTGGCATCGTGAAACCAACGGGGCCATTGAAAACCGACAAACATTCCATCCGGATCGATTATTACATCCCTAAACTCATCCGAATATATTACCTCAATAATATCTCTTACAAATTGCTTATTCAAATCCTCTGTACGCACTGCAACGACATTAACATATCCTTCCACAAGCACTTCCTGATAAAGAGCATCGGGCAAATAAAGTCCCTCGCTGACAGCATAATTTCCATTAATTACAGACATATCAACAAAATCAAGCAATGCCACTAAATCATGTGCTTCTGTCAAAACAAAACTTACTTCAAGAGGATTGCTTACAATATCGGACAAGGTAGCCTTTGATTTGTCCATAAACGGGTCAAGAACAATCACATTTGCAGATTCCAAAACCCTCAAAGCCCGTGCGAGATTACTGGCATCGTCCGGTATGGAAACAGTAATGCCTGTCGTTAATTCATCTAATGAGTTGAACTTAGTGGAAAACACACCCATAGAGACAGTTGGAATTTCCATAATGGCAGTCAGAGCCAGATCATTTTCAAATTTAAAGTTATTTAAGTAAGTATAATGCTGAAAAATATTAATATCTATTTCATTTTGAGAAAGAGCAAAATTTGGTGTAGTGAAATCACCGTAATATGTAAAATTAGCCGTGTATCCCATTTTTTCAAGTGAGGGAAGAATAGCTTCCTTAAACATATCACCATACGGTCCTGAAACAACACCTACTCTGATCTTTTTAATTTCTACAATTTCTTCCAGCTCATAATCTGACAAAACCGGCAGTGTAGATACATCGTTATTACTACAAGCTGAAATTACAGTTATAAGAACAGACAGAAGAATCATTGCAGGAATGATTCTTTTAATTATAGCTGTGTATCTGCTCATGGACAGAAGATTCCTTATCTGAAAAATTATTAAAGCTATTATATCACAAATTTTGTCTCTCTGTTTTCTTGTAATCCATTAATAAATTTAAACATAACCCGGCTGTTACAAACACGCCGCCGATTATTATCCGAAATGAAACCTCTCCGGATAACATAATATCAACCAAAACACCCGAAAAGACCTGTCCGATAAAAATTAAAAGAGTCAGATAAAATGCCGATATCTTCACAACAGTTACATTACTGAGCAGTACCACGCACACACCAAGGACACCGCCGAAGTATATATACCAGTTCGGAGAGAAAGAAAATTCCAAGAGCGGTGTTTCAAAACTACCTAAAATCAATAGCACCGGAATAGCTGTCAAAAGGCCTGTGAAATAGTTGAAGAATGTGCTTACTCGAATAGTTGATAACTCAGCAAGCCTTGCATTCATAGAGCGTGTAATAACTATACAAGCACCGGCAACAAATGAAAAAACAATTGCAATGACTTCAAAATCACTGAGCATTGCAACAATCCCGCACAAAACAAGAGCTATGCCAATCAATTTACTCTTTGCAAAATGATGCTTTGGCATGCCGAAAAAACCGTAGCGGTCAAAAACTATGCCTGTGACACTTTGTCCGAAAAGCATAAGTGCAAGAATTGCAGAAACACTTATACGGCTAAAGGCTACATTATTTGCTACTGTGGTGAAAACCCCGATAGCTCCACCTATATATAAAAACCATGAGTGCCTTTTAGAAAAAGGATTTTCTCTTTTTAACAGTACGATAAAAAGAATCAGTAACAACCCGACTATATGAATAAACACTGTTGCTGTATATACACCATATTCTCCTGTGAGAGCGCCGTTAAAAGCAATCATGACAGAGATAATAACACCCGTCAGAAGAGACAGAAAATAATACATTATGTCTGAACCTTTCTACTGCGTGCTGTAAACAGCCTTTGCAGCATGCCAATTGTTTCTCTTAAAAACGAAGCACGTGTGATAGCGAGTATCAACACATAAACAACCATTCCGGTAAACACCAACCCTCCGGTCAGCAGTATGCACTGAAGCGTCCCGCCATCCATGACAGGCAGTAAATGATATCCACCTGCGACTGCTGCAGCCATTACGATAAGAGCTGCCTGCACCTTGACCCATTCCCATTTATTCTTTTTTAAGCTTAAAAGACCGATGCGCCGTCTTAATACAAAAAGCAACATAATCATCGAAAGCATCGCAGATATCGATGATGATAAAGCTAACCCCATATGCGCAAGCGGTCCGATAAGCACAAATTTGAGCCCGATGCCGACACCGATACTGACTGCGGTAATTATAGCCGGAGTTTTTGTATCACGTATCGAAAATAGTGCACGGGTTAAAATAACATTGATGCATGAGAACAGTAAGAGTGGAGCATACATCCGCAGGCTTTCCATAGCCATTTGTGTATTTTGCTGAGTGAACTCGCCACGCTCAAACACTATGCGGACTATTGGCCCTGCCAAAATTACAATACCTACTACAGCAGGAAGCAAAACAGGTATCAGTTTTTTCATACTCTCTATAACGCATCTTCTGATTTCAGCCAAATTATCCTCTGCCGCATATTTTGACATTCGAGGATAAAGTACGGTAGCGACAGACGTTCCTATTGTTGCTACTAATATATTAATTGTTTTACTTGCATAATTTAACGACGATATTGTGCCTACCGCAAGAGATGATGCGAAGTTTCTATCAATAATTAAATTTATCTCTCCCAAAAAAGTAGTCAACATCACCGGTGCGAGTAAAAAAAGAAGCATCCTGAGTTCCGGCATTTTGAAGTCAATAACAGGCTTATATCTGTATCCTTTTCTGTGCACAGCTACAAAGAGCAGGATTAAAGCCATGATATTACCGGCTACCACACCATATCCCATTATATATGTAATCTCAACCGCTTTGCTGAACATAATAGATAAGATAGTATAAATGTTTATCGGTATAACTAATATTGATGCAACAAAGAAAGCATTTTTTATTTGAAGATATGATTGCAACACACCAAAAAGCAATATGGGAATTGCCGACCACACCATAATTCGGAGCATTTCGGCTGTCAGCGCAAAGGTCTCGACATCAAGTTGTGAAGCGAAAACAAAAACTAACGCTTCGGGAAATGTTGCAAAAACAGCAGTAAAGAGCAATCCAATCAAAGCCAGAATAGTTAGGACATTACTTGTGAAGTATTCCTTATCACCTTCTACACGAGTAAAAGCGGGGATAAACACCGCCGCTGTTGAAGCGCCAATGAGAGCAAGCACACTCCCGGGCACCGCAAACGCAATCACAAATGCATCACTGACCATCCCCGCTCCATAACTCGATGCCAAAGTTATCTCCCGTAAAAAGCTGAAGAAACGGACAGACACTGTCGCTAAGGCGACAAATATTGTTGATGTAAGGATGGTTTTAGGTTTCAATGGACAGTTCTTTCTTCTATAATATCAGTTAACAAACATTATAGCACATACACTAAAGCCTGCATATGTGCAACAAAAGCATAATTCTCAAAAATATTTTTATTTTTTGCATAAAGCAATTCTACATTAAAGTGTCATAATGTAGAAAAAACCGCTATCATAAGTTGTAAAACAGCCCTTGAAACTGTGAAAAGTCATCATTTTGTAACGGTTTTGTAGAAACAAATGGCATATAGACAAGCATATTTCACGGTGCTATAATCCCACATACAATCGGGTGGGCTGCTCTCAGAAAGGAGTAGCATGGTAGCAGTCATAATACAAATCGCAATAAACTTCGCACAATTGATTGTTTCAGTTATAAACCTGCGAAAACGCAGAGAATAACCGCCTCAGCGAGACGGCTCTTCCCCAAATACTAGTCACTTGGGAGCAGCCGCCGCACACACGGCGACCACTCGATTGTAATTATAATACATGATAGCAACATGCAAGTCAATATAAAATTCTTAATTTAAGCTGAAAAAGCGGACAACCACCGTCGCCAGAGCGACAAATATAGCTGATGTAAGGATAGATGTGGTTTTCAATGAGTGTTACTTCGCTTTCTATTCGGCACATGTGCGTAAATTACGTCAAACTTTTCGTTTATAATATAATTATGGTTAGAAGAAAGTATTATATCCCTAATTACTTCAGGATCATCGGGAAGATGATATTTACAAATAGATAGTTTTGGCGCAAAATCGAGAAGAACATTTTTTGCTCCCATTAACATATTACGCTCTGCACCTTCAATATCTGCTTTAATAAAATCTATTTGCGGTATATTGCATTTATTTACAAAACTATCAAGAGTGATAGCCTGAACATCCATTTCCCGACAGCTCTTTTCTGAATTTTTTAGTGTGGACAGTGCACCTGCTGATATATTGTTCCCTACAGAGAATTTTAGCACATCCTCCTTGTCATAAAGGGCATAATTATGCACTTGTATATTTGGATTATATTTTGCTGTAACAGACAAATAACGGTCTATAATAAGCTTGTTCGGTTCAAAAGCATGAACAAGTGCACCTTTTTTGCCGGCAACGGCAGAGTTAAGTCCAATGTTAGCTCCTGCATCAATAAATATATCATCTTTTAGAATTGCTACCTCTCCATTTTCATATGGACCTTGTATGTTAAGCATATCACAAAGAGTTTTATTACTAACCGTATTATACATAAAATGACCTAAAAATTCTGCTGCAAAGGAGACAATATCGTCATTTGTTTGCGGTTTCGGAATATAAATTCCATTAAAATCCAGTAGGTTAGCATCTTCCTTTGATGAATATATATCACTTAACACTTTAAACAGATACTTACGGTATTTTATTGTCATCTTATGATTGCCAAGAAAAAGTGCTGCAATTAAATATGACTTTCTCTTTAAAAGTGCTTTTTCCAGACAACCTTGCTCATTTGCATACTCCTTTTTTACGGCAGAAACCTTTAAAAGCTCTTTATATAGATCTCCGCCAAATCTATTTGATATGATACTTTTAAACTTATTCATGTTTATTACCAAAACATTCTTCATATATTATTTCTACAATCTGCTCTGTTGCATGCCCGGTTTCATAAGAACCTAAGTCTTCATGATGTTTCTTTACTTTATGTGCAAAAGCAACATCGTCGAAACTTAGTATATTTTGAACAAGAGTTTCATTATCCTCTGCTAAAATAGCCGGCCATGTTTCTATGGGTGTGTATAACATTCGCTCTGTGTCATACTCTGCAAGATCAGGAGCATACAAAAAACACGGCTTACCGGTAAACGAAAAATCCCACATACACGAGGAGTAATCTGTTATAAGTACGTCTGCTGCACAAAGAAGCTCCTGCATATCGGGGTAGTCATTTGCGTTAATACATGAGTCTGTTTTATTATTATAGTTACATGTAATAGAGAAATGCATTCTATGCATTAGAACAAACTTCCCGGAAAAACGAGTCTTTAGTGCATTTAAGCAGCTTTGAACATCAATTAAGCTACAATTAATACTCTCTATACTGGCTTTACTAAAAAGTCCTCTGTATGTTGGTGCATAAAGCACAATTTTCGTCTCATTGTCAATTTGATAATATTCTTTTACTTTCTCTTTAATACCAGAATAGTTATAAAAAAATATGTCGTTTCGTGGCATTCCACATTTAATAAACTTTGTTTCATCTACGTACATATCATTAGAAATAATAGCGCTATATTTTTCACTACTGGTGATGAATTTGGAAATTTCTTCTGAAGCTTTTTTGACAGTATATGCCATAAATTTTCTTTTTCCATGTATGTCAATTTTTAAATGCTTATAAGTTCCCCCCCCATGCCATGTTTCTACAAAGCATTGATTATTGCGTATCGGGATTGACAAATGTTTTCCTATGTTTGATACAACTATCTTTGATGTTAGAAAGTAATAGTAGTATAAGAAAGATGATTTTTTTACAATAATTGTATCGGTTGAGAGATTAATAGAATTCTTTAATGAATTAATAACCCAAATATATTGAAATTTACTATCGTACTTACTTAGCATATATTCATAGATATATTTGGGGTTACAAGAAAACTGTTTGCCATTGTAACTTGAGAAAAATATCCTATTTTGTACAACAGGGCATATATAAAACAACTTTAAAATTGACTTAATGCAAAATATTAAGATAAGCTTTAATGTTTCCGGCATAATTGAACTCTCACATTAATTTATATAATTGTTATATGTTATAGTTTTTTACTTAATATTACTACTTTGTAACACAGATAGTATTTTCATCTATAATGTCTTTTTTTATTACAGATGATAGTAAAATAGCGCTAAAGAAATAATGTTGATACATATAAAAACCATTAAACATCAGTGGGAATAGTATATAAACTATAAACATAATTTTAGGTAATTTTTCTGTATTTTTTACTGTCTTTTTTATGAAAGCTATTAACACAGAAGTATATAAAAATACTCCGATTACTCCTGTTGAGATTAATAAATTAATAATATCATTATGTGCCCATACTGCACTTCTTGTTACAGAGTAGAGAAATCTGTAAATATAATCAAAGCCTCTTCCAAATAAAATTTCATATAGATTTCCATACGCAAACTCAATAAGACTTGATCGCCATAAAGTAATGCGCGAATTGCTGATAATATCTAAAAATTCGCCACTTTGTTGCCCTATTGTGAACAAATAATTATTTTTTATGTATGTAGCAGAACCTAGCAAAACAAAAACAAACGTAAAAATTGCTGTTGAAATAAAGAGGTTTTTCAATGCTTTATTAGTTATAGTCATGCGATAGATATACCATATAATTATTAGAGGAGATATTAAAAATGCTCTCGCGCCTGACATAAAAATAGCATAAATTGGAATGGCTAAATAAAAAATATTTATAAATGAAAGACTTGAATTTTTTACTCTTATAAAAACAAAAACAAGAATAAGACAACAAGCACTTGCCAATGTATGAGGAGCTTCGCTATACCCCCTAAAGAATTCACCGCTTCCCCAACCTCCTCCCGGGCTAAGGTATGTATTCACATCAAAAATACCTATCAGCAACACAAGGTTGCATAAAACTAAAAGTATATTACCGGTACTTTTTGTTTTTTCCGGTAAAGATGAAAAACTGTTATAAAACGGTGCATTGCAAAAAAGATTCAACATTAATACAGTAATGCTGAAGTAAATAGTATCAACAATAGCTGTTTCTTTATCAAATGAAATTACTACATTTAAAAATAAAAATAATGATAAGAGTAAAAGTAAAATTATTGTTCTTCTATTCAAATGATAAAATGAGTAGTATATCACACAAATTATAATCAAAGCCCCAATTACTCTGTTTATAGAAAAAGGAAAAAATGTTTGAATCAATGTTGTAAAAGTGAAAATTTGCATTAAACGAAATAATAGTAATCCCTGCTTATTTTCATATATAACATCTGCTTGTAGTACTTTTTGTTTAATCATTTTCTTTTACTTTCCAAAAACTTTTATATATAGGGATTCCAGATTCTTTATATGCGTTAATAAAGAAAATTCCTTATTTACCAAAGAAAAACTGTTTTTACTAAACAACAAACGCTGTTGTTTATTATTTAACAAGAGTAAAATTCGATTGCATAAAGAATCAACATCTCCGGGTTCAATAATAAAACCATTTATACCATCATTTATTATCTCCGGTATAGATGCGATGGATGTTGAAATATTTGGTATGCCATAGGACATAGTTTCAAGAATTGACATAGGCATAGCTTCAGCATATGAAGGTAA
>Ga0123356_10000956_pt1 | contig 31959 bp, 27 predicted proteins | sample TergutEmb28metaG_2_FD_92546 | JGI IMG/M metagenome (GOLD analysis project Ga0123356, IMG submission 92546) | Embiratermes neotenicus P3 segment gut microbial communities from Petit-Saut dam, French Guiana - Emb289 P3 | ecosystem: Host-associated > Arthropoda: Insects > Digestive system > Gut ...
ACTATTCGTGTATTGGGGGTTGGTATGGATAGACAAAATGTCCGTAAACGTCCCCGTGGTCGTCCACGAACGGCTAACCACATCAGCATCATGCCAATTCATAGAAAACTAGAGGTTGCAGAGATTTCTAGGGCTTTTATCGAATTGGGGATCCATTTCTCCCATGAGCGCGATAAAATCGGTTCTAATGGATTAGAAAGGGCTGGACTTCTAAGGCAAAGGAAGATTGAATTGGACTGCCATGAATAATCCACTGGATAAGCCACTACTAGAATTGAAACGGGCAGTAAGTTATCTACGCGTCTCAACCCGTGACCAAGCGGAACGAGATGGCGAGCCAGATGGTTATTCTATTCCACATCAGCAAGAAGCCAACAGGAATAAGGCTCTGTCTATGGGCGCGGTTGTCATCAAGGAGTTTGCGGACAAAGGAGCAAGTGCTAAATATGCCAATCGTCAAGGGCTGCAAGATATGTTGGAATATATCAAAGACTCAGATAACGAAGTTGCTTACGTGATAGTCCACAAGATAGACCGGCTGGCGCGTAACAGAGAGGACGACATTCTAATAAATAAAGTGTTCCGTGAGTCCAGAGTTAAACTTGTTTCCGCTAGCGAAGGCATAGACGACAGCCCGGCTGGCACGATGCTACACGGTATCCTAGCAACTATGGCAGAGTTTTACAGTAAGAACCTCGCCAAAGAAGCACTTAAAGGCATGAGCCAAAAGGTAAAGAAAGGTGGCACGGTAAGCAAAGCCCCCATTGGCTACAAGAATATCCGCTACGTCAACAGTGATGGACGAGAGGTACGAACGGTTGAGGTAGATACTGAACGAGCACCATTTATCACGGAAGCGTTTGAGATGTATTCCACAGGTAAATGGTCTATATGTAACCTTGCCGCTGAACTCGCGGAACGCGGACTGACCACTACACCAGCACCAAGGAAACCCAGCGATCCAATTTCTGAGAAAGCCCTCAACCGTATACTGCAAAACCCCTATTATTTGGGCAAAGTTAAGTTTCAAGGTATCTACCACGATGGTAAGCATGAAAAGCTCATAGATGAAATAACTTTTAGAAAGGTACAGGAAATTATGAAAGACCACCTCAATGGTGAACGTAAACGTATCAACGGCCACTACCTCAAGAGTACGGTTTATTGTGGCGAGTGCGGCAGTAGGTTGATTATCCAAGTAAGCAAGTCCAAGACTGGAACATACTACCCATACTTCAACTGTATCGGCAGGCAGTCTGGACGAACTAGATGCAAACAAAAGGTCGTCCTCATCTACCAAGTGGAAGACCAGATCGTTGAATACTACAAGAGGATACAGTTTACTAAGGAGTTCTGCCAGCAAATCCGCGAGCAGATGAATAAAGACGTTGCTAAACAAAAGAAGCAGTCTGCCAAAGAGCGAGAAGACTTCAGAAATGAACGAGACCGGCTGAAAGCACGGCAAAAGAAACTACTAGAGCTGTACTACGATGGTGGTATCAGCAAAGACCTGATGCGAGAGGAACAAGAGACAATGGGCAAGCAATTGGCAGACATAGAGACGAGACTGGCAGTAGCGGATGAAGAGTATGAAGCGGTCGTGAAACACCTGACGGAGGCAATAGAGCTGATTGGCAACTGTTATAAAGCTTACAAGAGTGCGCCAGACAGCATAAAACGTACATTCAACCAAGTATTCTTCGAGAAAATCTATGTCAGCCCCAACCGCAAGGACGGCACGAAATTGACTATATCTGCCGACCTCAATGAGCCATTTCAGAGCCTAACAAAAAACCATCACCTTTTTGATGGTGAGGGTTTTAGTCAGAGACATCTGGTGGGCGAGATGGGACTTGAACCCATACGACTTTTGGTCAGCGGATTTTAAGTCCACCGCGTATACCAATTCCGCCACTCGCCCGTGGGTTTATTGTACCACAAAAACGATAATTCTCTAGCGGGCAGCCAAGCGCTGGACGAGCTTCACGAGCTCATACCAGAAGACCGCCGCGAATGCTACGAAGATGGTAGTGATGAGCTGAACTACAGAGAGCGAGGTAAGTCTGAGGAGGCCATTGAGCGGGGTGTAGAGGACCGCGGCCAACCCGGCAAACGTGATGAGTATGGTGGCCCACATCACTTTGTCTTTGGCGAGGGCGTGGAGCGATTTGAAGGCGAATTCATGGTCAGAACTGTTGACCAGTACGAGGAATAAGCTGGAGAGGATAATAATCGAAATACCCATAGCACGGGCTGTTTCTACGCCGTGAGGGAGCATAGCATAATAGGTGGCGAAAGATGCGCCGAAGATGACGAGGCCCTGCATGACACTCTTGACGGCCGCATCGAAGTTGAAAAGAGCGGCTTTGGGGTTGCGCGGAGGACGCTTCATGATATTGTCCTCGGCGGGCTGGCGTTCAAGCACGATGGAACAGGTGGGGTCGACGACCAGTTCGAGCAAGACTACATGGACGGGGAGAATCAGGAGGTAAGCCGGGTCGATGCCGAGCATAGGAGCGAGCAGGGAGGCGAGCGCGATGGGGATGTGAATGGCGAAAACATAGCCGACGGCTTTGCGAATATTGTCGTGGATGCGGCGGCCGTCTTCGATGGTGTGAACGATGGTCGAGAAGTTGTCATCCATCAAGATCAGGTCGGCGGCCTCGCGCGAAACTTCGCTGCCGCGTTTGCCCATGGCGATGCCGATATCCGCGTACTTGAGTGCGGGAGCATCGTTGACTCCATCACCAGTCATCGCGACAACTTCCCCGTTGCTCTTGAGAGCTTTGACGATGCGCATCTTGTGCTCTGGTATGACGCGAGAGAAAATATTGACCGTCTTGACTTGTTTGCGCAGTTCCTGGTCGGTCATCTTGTCTATCATATCGCCTGTAATGATATGTTCGTGGTTCATGCCGACTCTCTCGGCGATGGAGGCGGCGGTAATGCCGTTGTCGCCAGTAATCATCACAACCCGGATGCCAGCTTGTCTACAGATGGCGATGTCTCTCTTGACGGTTTCGCGCGGCGGGTCAGCCAGCCCAACCAGACCGCAGAATGTCAGGCGGTAATCAGTTAGATCGTCCTCAACACCTTCTTGGCTCCTAATGGTTGTACGGCCGACAGCGATGACGCGTAGACCTTGCTCGGACATAGCTTTGACCTGGGCTTTGGCTGTTTTTAGTTCGTCGTCGGTAAGTTTGCATAACTTCAAAAGGCGCTCGGGAGAACCTTTGGCGGCGAGAATAATCTGGCCATCTCGTTGCCAAACGTGTCCCATCATCTTGAGCTCGTTCGTAAACGCATATTCATCAATTAGTTCACCGCTGAAGAGCTGTTTCTTGGGGAATCCATGGTGGCTGCAGTATTCGAGCATGGCCAGTTCCATGGGGTCGTAGGCGTCGGTCTCACAGGCGAGACCCATAGTCTCGGTCAAGATAGCTTGGTCTTTGACGGCTGGCCAGGCGTCCTCGACTGTCATCTGGTTCTTAGTAATCGTTCCTGTCTTGTCGACACAGAGGACGGATATAGCGCCAAGGGTTTCGACTGAGGGAAGTTTGCGGATTAAAGAGTGTTTCTTGGCTAGACGCCAGGCGCCCATCGAGAGAAAGACGGCAAGAATGACAGGAAACTCTTCGGGAATCATCGCCATGGCTAACGTGATGCCAGAGAGGATGCTTTTGATGATGCGGTCGCCGAGCTCGTGGCCCGCGGTATTGAAAAAAGTGATAACGCTGACGAGGATACAGAGTATGACGGCCAGATAAGCGCTCCATTTGACTAATACTCTGATTTGTCGTTGGAGGGGGGTCTTTTTCTCCGGTGCAGCGGCGACGTGGCTGCCGATTTTGCCATATTCGGTCGAAGCGCCGATTTTGTCCACTAGGACTGTGGCGCTGCCGTGGATAACCAGGGTGCCGGCATAACAGTAGTCGGTGCGCCAGCGGCTCTTGGCTGATTCTTCGGCGGGTTGGAGGTCTCTGCCCTCGTCGGCAGGGGATTTCCAGATACCCTCAGCTTCGCCGGTCAGAGATGATTCATCGACGCGCAAGTCGTTGCTATTCATGATGATGCCGTCGGCGGGAATCTTCATGCCCTCTTGAATAATCATGAGGTCGCCAGGTACTAGATCGGCGCTGGCAATCTCGATTTCTCGGCCGTCGCGCATGACGACAACGCGAGGAGTGGACAGATCTTTGAGAGCGTCAAGCGTACGGTCGGTTTTCCATTCCTGCACGACGTCTATACTGATGATGCTGACTACAAAAATAAGCATAATGGCACCGTCGCGCGGTTCGCCGAGGATGAAATAGATGACTGCCGCTATGATGAGCAGTAGAAACATGGGCTCGCTGAGTGCGTGCAAAAGATGGTGAAATAGGGTCTCTTTTTTTTGCGGAGCTAACTCATTCTTGCCGTATTTCGCTTGAAGTTGTTTTGCTTCTCTGGTGGTCAAACCAGTCATTTTAGATTGCACCGCGGGTCAAGAGACTGATGAATGTATAGATGCCGAGCACCACGGCAGCTATGAGTCCGACGATGATGACAATCCAGGCTAGTATTTTCATCGAGTACCAAGGCTTTTTCTTGGTTTTGATGGCTGTCGAGGGCTGGCTGATGTGCGCAGAGGGCATGTAGGGGTCGACAGGAGACGGGTAAATATTCTTGATTTTCTCGTGGCTATGTTTTTGCTGGTTCAGATTTGGGTCCATTATATTCTCCACTAGCATTTTACTATAAAAAACGACCCAAAAGTAGGGTCGTTTTATAATCTATAGCTCTATACTCTAGTCTGCGGCTTCTTTGATGTTGCCGTCGTATTTGAGTGACATATCTCGCAAGAGATGCGAGTGATTTTTCTCGTCTGAAATTATCTCGGAGATAATCCTCTTGTCCTCGGGGTCGATAATGATTTTTAACAGCTCCAAGTAGCCCTTGATTGCTTCTGCTTCGTCTGCCATGTTAGCTGCGATGCCAGCGGCGACATTGTAGTCTGATGTGTCCATGTATCTCCCTTATTACTTCGAGCTTACCACCGGCGATCTCTCAACTTCGCCCGTGACTACTCTGGTTTAATTCTAGCACGAGCAGAATAGGAGTCAATATTGATATTAGTGGTTTTTGTGGTGTTGTTCTCAGGGATTTAACAGAGGTAAACCGAACGAGTTGACTTGACAGAATGCGCATCTGTTTTGTGATTCTTTGGGAGGAGAAAAGCATAGCAGTATTGACTTTTAGGTTGAAGTGTGCTATAATGGACTAGAGTATGGTGCTTTCGGAGCACCTTTGCACATTTAGAGTTTCTATCTATTCACGAGCCTGTATGACCCCTGTATATCGGAGGCTGTATTGGCTCGTGAACCTCTGTTCGCGGGTACTATTATTGGGGGAATACCCCGGAAATGAGGGATTATATGCAAAATTGTGATTGTTGTTGCACGAATTGCGGATGCACGAAAAAAAGCGGAGATGTTGAGTTCTCTAAAATAGTTGAATGTATTGGCGAGAACGCCGGCTTGGTTTGTAAAGTAATAGACCATAAGGAAGCAAGGTTAAATTTCGAGTTTGACACTATCAGCCAACATGATTGCCCCGAGGAGTTATTGATTGATGCGATTGATTTTCTGACTATGAGAAAAGATATTATCAAGATCAAAGGTCCTCTTGGCGTCGTGCTTCGCGAGGCTACGGGTTCTGATATGGACGATGTGATATTCGTCGACGCGCTGATACTTTGGGCTGTAAACAATGGCTTGGATATCGAGGCATTATTTGATATTATAGTAGCTCTCGAAGATGTATCGCCTGATGACGATTGTCGTAATTCAGACTGCAATCCTAATCTGGCTGCGGCTTTGCGCGATGGTGACGGAGATGGTTTCGCAGACGTCAATCCATGGTTGACAGAGACATTCTTGTCCGAGATGTATGACGGCGAGCTAACCAGCCACGCGATGATATATAAAACTATCATTACAAGCTTGGCGTATAGCTGTAAGTCATGGTTGAATCAGTCGGCCAAATCGATTAATTTGGTTTCGAGGCTGATTTCTGGAGGGTACGATCAGGAGCTATTAGAATGCATGGAGTCGGCAGAACTGTCTAATGCTAAATATGACTTGGCAAAGAACATAATGGCTATTGACGCGGAAGCAATAATTAGCGGCGGCTATGAAGGATATACGAAAGTATGGCTGGACGAGGCGATGAGAATCAATATTGCGGCAAGGAGAATATTGCTTAAATAGGTAGAACATATGAGGCTGGCTTTAGAAGTCAGCCTTTTTTCATGCCTTGAGGTAGTCGGTGAGGGAGATTTGGGCGCCGGTGGCGAAGATTTTGACCTTGGGCTCGACGCCGGCGGTTTCTTCCCCACCAATAACGACGCCTGCCTTGGCAATCTTGGAAGCGTGGGTGAGCTTGTCGGTAAGCTTGCGGTCGGTGAAGTTAATATCAGTGGAGAGGCCTTGGGCGTGGAGTTTAGCGGCTAATTCGTTGCAGTAGCGGTATTCGTGGCTAGAGATGGGGATGATGGCGAGGTCGATGGGGTTCTCGATCTTGGTGGCGAGGAGTCCGTATTCATTGAGGATGAAGAATAGGCGGGTGAGGCCGATGGACATGCCGACGCCTGGGAAAGACTGTTCGGTGAAGTTGGAGGCGAGGTTCTCGTAACGACCGCCGCTGGCGATAGAGCCGATTTGGCGATATTCTGGCAGGAAAGTCTCGGCAACGGTGCCGGTGTAGTAGTCGAGTCCGCGGACGATGAGGAGATCGGCCATGGCGGTGTCGCCGAGGCCTTTTTGGTCGAGCAAGTCGAGAACGGTGAGGAGTTCGTCAACGCCTTCTGTGAACTCAGGGTTGTCGACTGCGAGAGCGTCGAGTTGGGGTTTGATAGCGGAGGCGTTGCCGTTAATCTTAGTAAAAGCTAGGATCTTTGCGACCGCTTCATTCGAGAGCCCTTCTTCCTTGAGTGCTTCAACTGTCTTTTCTTCTGGTACTTTTTCAGCGTGGTCGATGATGTCGGAAATCTGGGCGGTTTTGTCAGATAGTCCGAGGGACGCGATGAAACCAGAGAGAATCTTGCGGTTGCTGATGCGGATCTTCATATTGGGGAGCTTGAAGGTCTCGAGAGCTTCGTAGACGGTAGCGATAGCTTCGGCGTCGTATGCGATGGGGAGCGTGCCGCGGCCAATGATGTCAACATCGCATTGATAGAATTCGCGGAAGCGGCCTTTTTGCGGGCGCTCACCGCGGAAGTTGCGGGCGATCTGGGTAACGCGGAATGGGAATGCGATGTCGTTCTCGTGTTCGACAACGTAGCGGGCCAGGGGCACGGTGTGATCGAACCTTAGAGCCTGGTTGGCATCTTCTGCGACTTCGGCGGGTTTGTTGACGAGATAGACTTGTTTCTCGGTGTCTCCGCCAGCTTTGGCAAGGAGGATTTCGGTGCGGTCGATGACAGGGGTTTCAATTTCGAGAAAGCCATGATGATGATACACCCCTCGAATGTTTTCCTTCAGTTGGTTGAAGGCAGCTTGCTCGGCTGGAATCAGCTCTTGCATGCCGCTGAGTGGGGATGTATTAAGTTTTTTCATATTTGTATTGTACCACATCTATGGTAAAATATAGGGGTGTGGCTCTTTAGCTCAGTTGGTAGAGCAGAGGCCTGAAGAGCCTTGTGTCCCCAGTTCGAGTCTGGGAGGAGCCACCACACGAAGTAGTCATTTGACGGGTTAGTAGCCCTTTTTTTATAGCTCGTCGTCGGCGTGGTTGATGATAGATCTTACTTATGTATATAAGCATATCTGGCGGACTAATTTGCAACTGCGGAGTATGTAATAGTCTGTGTGTAAGAATCGCAAGGGGCTAGTGAGGATGATTGACCGTTTCTAGCGGCAAAGTTTACTTGGGTTTCGATTGGGCTACTAGTAGGACTACCACTCGAATTAATAGTAGTTTGTGAAAGCGGGGCAGACCTCCAAGCATTCGTATTTACAGACGTACCAATCTGATAGCCCCAAGTACCGTAGCTGAGCGAGTTTCCGGTGGGCGAGGCGGTAGAAGGAATTGTTAGACCAGAATTCTGCGAACAAATGAGATTAGCTCCACCACTTACCATATATAGTGTAAAACCGCCGGGGCTATTGGTCTCGACAAAGGTAGTCACATAACCGTTATCGTATGGTGCAGACATAGATATCTCTAAGTCTACTGAGTCTGCGGAGGTGGTAATCTCTATGAAGAGGTCTTCCGTGTAGAGGTAGCCGCCGACGGAACGACCTTGGCTATCTAGTATTGGCATTGTGCCGCCACCGTCTGGTATCGCAGCCATAGTGAAGTCCTCGATAGTATTATCTACCGTAACGGAGACTAGACCAGGGTCGTAAGCGGTAGTATCACAGGTGATTGTCTCGTCGTCGATGACATCTATATTCTCACAGTCGGCTCCTGTGCCGGCGATGTCGAGCGTGATAGTGTAAACTGGCGACCCGGCAAGTGGGATGAAGCTCTTGCCTGTAATCGTGATAGTCTCTCCACCTGCTGTCGAGCCCATAGGTGGGCTAACAGTGAAGATAGTTAGGGGCATACGGTATGTATAAGCATCAGTTAGGGTGGTGGTTAGACCCCTGATGACAACATCCACATCGACGAGGCCTTCAGCGTGTACTGGCGGTACTACGACGATAGTATTGAGGTCGACCACGGTCACTTTGCTTGCTGGGGTGCCTCCGAACAGGACTGTCGGTGGGGCGATACTCGTGAGGTCGCAGGTAAATGGCGTGCCTGAATTGGATGGGTAGAATACATTGTGAAGAGTGTCGAACATTCCACCAGTAAGTCCATCCATAGTACAGACTGGTACGAAATTGCGGTCGTCGGCTGTGCCGTCTTTGTTTATAGAGAAACTGTAAACTTTACCGACAATACCGGCAGTCGAACCAGCACCGTTGTTGATACGGCCAAGGAATATCGGATATGGCACAGAAGGTGCAGTACTTGGCGCGATGCCGTTAGTATTGATTGCTCCGCCGTTGATACTCACAGATAGAGTGGCAGTCACACCGTTAGCATCTAGTGTTGCGCGGATGCGATCGCCAGGATTGAGGGCACCTCCAGCAGTAGCACTGGAGTTACCATAATTCCCTGTAGGTAGGTAGAGGCCTGAGTCTGGCACAGTGAGCATGAAGTAATCATTCGGTGCTACTAGTACACCGGCAGCGTATAGACCGCTGTCGCGCGTCATGTCTATTGTCATAGTAGTGTTGCCTACCTGATTTGTGCCAGTATTTATATATTGTGAGCCGTTGAACTCAATATAGCCTAGTCCGAAGTACTGCTGTGAGCCATCAGAGTAGCGAGGGGCAGACGTAATGTCTGTGCCAGTAATAGTGACTGTGCCATTTACATTATAACTTGAGCCGAAGCCTGTGCCCCCGGTCGTGGGACCTATATTTGGGCTAATACTGCTCAAGATTGGTATGTATGTATATATATCTGGGTGGTGGTATGTACGAGCGCCTACAATCACTACAATATCTACTGGGCCCGCAGCATTCGGTGGCATTATAACTTCGATGTTATTCATATCTATTGCGACGACACTTGCTAGATCAATCTCGATGTTATCAACAATAATACGGTCAATATTCAAAGACCCACCAGTTCCTGTCGTAAGGTTATCGCCAGTCATAGTGACGACTGTACCTCCAGTAGTTGGACCTGATTCTGGGCTAATCTCGGTAATGATAGGTCGACCAAAGGCTAGTACTACATGAGGATTCGCTGTCATGGGACCAGTGTAGCCGCTGATGCTCGGAGTAAGGTCAATCCATTCAAGGTCGTCGCTTAGCGGTGGAGTATAGTAGAAAGTACAAGAGGTCGTGTTTGTGCTAGGGTCGTAGTCAAGAAGTGTGAACGTACAGTAATCATTCGGTGCAAAGACTCCACCCATTGAGTCGTCATCTATATCTATAGTACCGACAAACGGTCCATTCATAGTCAGCGTAAATGTGCCGGTCGCTGCGTACTTGAGATAGCTTGGACCAGTGATTGTCATTTGGTTCGCCATTACCCATATGTAATCGTTAAGTGAGTCAGCGGCAGTTGAAACGAAGCTCTTGCCGATCAATGATGAATCGATGCTGGTAGCTACAGTCGCTGTCAATACCTGTCTGCCGGGCGTGGTTGGTCTATATGACATAGAGAACGGGGCAGCAGCTGACCAACTAGCGGTTCCGAGAGCGCCAGCATCACTAGCAGACACGTTAGCAGAGCCAATCATCATACCATTAGGCATAAAGACATAATCTTGTACTACTCCTACGTAGCCAGTTGTACAATTCGGGAAACTAAGGGAGCATTGAATCATAATACTATTAGCGTTGATGTAAACATTCGTAAAGGATTGGTTCACGGGGCTACTAGATTCCGCATTGAGACGCATGATATAGCTAGGGAATTGTGGTCCAGTCACGGAGTCGTCGCGCAAAGTATAGGTGAAGGTACGTTCATAGGTTTCGCCAGAGCCGGCAGTGAAAGTAAAGGTGTCCGTGCCGTTGAATGTACCACTTGGGTTTCCGTCGCCACCACCAGAAATATCAGCAAACACTCCGCCACCTGCTCCGCCAACGTTAAATGTGTCGCTCAGCGTCACGGTGCCACTCCAGCTCGGGCCGATAGTGACCGACAAAGTATATATACCAACTTCACCACGACCAAGCGACGTAGAGCCTGGGGAGGGTGTGATGGAAATGCTTGAATCAATTACAGGCATAATATCTATACAGCCATTACTATCATTGATCGCTGGGTCACTACTCACACCGCATATACGGATGAAGTTACCACTGGTCGCAGTAGTCTTTGGCACATAACCGAAACCAGTAATAGCGCCGTCACTACCAGCGAAGTCGATTACGTTATTACCAAATATTCCCTCAGCTCCAAATATCCCAGGTGTGCCGGATGCATTGTCGCTGTTAGTTAGGTCGTCTTCGAGGGTAATAACACCTTCGTAGGGCGCGCCATAAGTAGAGATAATAAAGGCTGATTCGCAATTGATACAGAAGAATGAATATGTACCATTGAGCTCGATAAAGAACTCTTGTGCCAGCAAGCCGAATACCACTTCATCTGCTGTAGACGAGAGAATATGTCCTGCGTCATTATCAACTTCAACTTCAAGCAATGGCCACCAGAGATTGTCTTCGTTGCTACCGTCACTTGCCCAGAACGGAAGCAAAGTATTCCAGGTAGGCGAGGTGTAAGTATATTCAAGCACTAAGTCTGCAGGATCGGCTGTGTTAATAGTAGTCAAGCCAAATGAGTCAGTCAGAGAACTGAAACGCGGGTCTATAGAAGCAAATGCGCCAGATAGACCTGGGTCAATTGTGCTGTAATAGTCGTCACTTAGCGATACAGTACCCTGCCAACGGCCATCCAAAATGATGCGACAGTTGATAGTAGTACCCGGAATGACATATGGTGTAGTAGTCCAAGTGCCATTGCCATCTTCGTCACATTCGTTCGTGTAGTCGGTAGCCATATCAAAATATGTGAACTGGAGTGGTGTCTCAGGTGTAAGACCGTTTATCAATACGTCAACCGTGCCGGCTGCATGTGGAGGTGTCACGCACCTAACTAGGGTGTCATCTACTATACTCAAGTTCTGACAAGCTAAACCATCCAAAGTGATGAATTGTACTCCCAGCATGTTTGTACCAGACAAGAATATAGCGGTACCGCCAGTGGATGGACCTTCTTCAGGAGAGATATCGGTGGCGTCTGGGAAGCCGTAAACAAGTACGTTCCTAGGTGTAATTGCCATCGGGCGTGAGAATTCCGGCGGGAAGACTGGCGCAATCGTGATAACGCGGTTCTCAGCTTGGATGGTCGGAGTATATGAGAAAGTGCAGGACGTGGTGTTAGTCACGGGATCGTAGTCTAGTAAGGAAAATGTGCACGAACCGCCGTTGCTCCAACTACCACCTTGCAATGCTCCGTTCACCGTGTCGGTGTCGGCTAGGAGTACGGTGCCTATGAACGGACCGTTTAGAGCCAACGTAAAGTAGCCGCTACCGGCGTTTGGAATCGTATCATCACCCGTAAAGAATGATGTTTCATTAGCCATAACCCATATATAATCATTAAGCGAGGTCGCGGAATTGGAGTAGAAAGTCTTTCCGTTCATATTCGCATCAGTGCTCGTAGCCGCGGCAGACAATATATATCGTCCAGGCGTTCCTGGCGTATAACTAATGCCTACTGGACTCGATGTGCTTGACCAAGCAGCGGTGTAGCCTAGTGGGAAAGAAGATAGCGCATCAGGTGAAGTAATAATTACTGAGCCTAGGAATGTGCCGTTCGGAGCAATTGTATAGTCTTGAGGCTCGCCGACGTAGGCAATTGTACAGTTCGGGCTCGAAGCGCCACAGCGGAAGTTGATATTATCGGCCCTGAGGTTAACATAAAGGAAGGCGAAATTGTCTGAGTCATTTGTGTCTTCAGCATTTAGCAAAATAGTAGTAGTAGTAGTAGTAGTAGTAGATACCGTGTAGTCAAATGTACGGACGCAGGTACTGCCAGAACAACTTGTGAAAGTGTAAATCCCCGTGCTTGGATTGAAAGTTCCGCCAGGGCTACCATTACTAGCCGATGTATCTGTAAATGTCCCAGCAGCACTGCCGCTTCCACTACCTAATAGATCAGAAAGGTCAACAGTGCCAGTAAAGCTAGATATATACACAGTCAGAGTATAACTACCAGTTTCGCCTCGGCTGAGCAAGGTTGGACCAGTGATGCGCATTGCTGCCGGCGTCACGTTGACATTGATGCTATCATCTGCAATAACTGGACCTGCGCTAGTACCACTAATTGTCGTCCATTTCGGTGCTGGCGATGTCGTGCGCGGTGTATAGTTAAATGTCAAATCATCACCATTATTACCGGCGAAATAAAGAGTCGTTGGGTCGAATGAACCAGCAGTGCCGCTCGAATTATCACTATTGCTTAGATCTTCTGACAGAGTAATTGTACCATTATACGTCGCTCCGTAAGTGGTCACATTTAACGTCGATGTACAGTCCTCGCAGAAGCGTGAGCTAATAGGGATAATCTTGTAAGATTCCGCCAAAATTCCGAAGAATAAGCCGTCACCCGCCAAAGCAATTGGCTGGGCTGGGTTAGTAGGTGTGGCTTCGGTCTCAATTGCCGGCCACATTAAGTCATCTTGATTACTTGGCGTCCAGAAGCCTAGGAGCGTGCTCCAGCTCGGCGGGGTGTAAGTGTAGTAAAACGTCTGGCCGGTTGAATCTAAAGTATCCCCGCGGGAGAATGTAATCGTGTTATCACCAGAATCGAAACGCGGATCTGATGACGCAAACACTCCAGATAGTCCGGGGTCGATCGTGTCATAATAGTCATCACTCAGTGTTATTGTGCCGTCAAATGAGTTATTGAGTACGATACGGCACTGGGTTGGACCATTGTAGGCAGTTGTACCGAACAGCGGTGAAGACGGAGTGTAGATATTAGCAAAAGTCACCCAATTCGAACCGTTCGTGGTGCATTGATTAGTGTAGGAAGTGGCCGGTACCCAGTAATAGAATTGACCAGATTTAGTCGGATCGAAATCAACAGTGACATTCCCATAACCAGCCACGTGTGGTGGTGTGATGATTGTGATACTGCCGCGTTCACCAACTGAGGTGTTGGTCGGGATAAAGCTAACGTTGGCAGGATTTATCTCTGTACCATCCATGAAAACTTTGGGTTTGTAGTATATGCCTTCAGCCAATATAGTAATGCGGGCGAAACCATCACCTGCCCTGCCTACCATCGTAGTGCCAGAGCCAACTAGTGCACTAGGATCCGGCATCGCTGAGGTACCAATAATCGTAGAGCTCGAACCGGTCAATATCGTACCTGGGGATGTAGTGGCATTCACAGCCGGTGAACCGGCGAACGATGCCCCACTGGCAATACCTGGAGCATAACTCGAGCCACCACCACCAGTAGCACCACGACCAGAACCAGAGCCACCACCGTACAGTCCACCGCCACCACCACCACCATAAAGACTTCCCCCCTGCTGAGTTGCAGCACCACCAACACCAGCACCACCCTGAGCACCGTTCTGCCCACCACCACCACCAGCGGACTGCGTACCTCCGCCCGGATCGGCGTTGCCAGAACCAGTTGGAGAACATCGGTTGCCAGCACCTCCGGTCAATCCACCACCCGCACCACCGATACAACCGGCAATAGTACCAGTCAACATGCCACCACCACCACCACCAGCTACTGCTAACAAGTTTGAGCGTGTAGCTCCAGTGTATGTCCCCATCAATCCAGTAGCTAGCGAAATATGAGTCGCTCCACCGCCGCCATAACTCGGTGCGTTTGGCGTGCCCGCACCACCATCATTGTAGCCAGCAGCTGCCGGCCCCTGGCCGATTGTACCCTGACCACCGACGACGATGTAAATAGTCGTGCCAGCGGTCATGTGATAGGTAGTTGTGGTATAGCCACCTTTACCGCCTATCTCTGTCGCTGAGCCTCCACCCTGGGCACCCCAAGTCTCGAGTTTATACGCCCCAGTCACTGGAGCTGTGAAAGATTGTATGTTGCCAGTGTACGGAAAATCGATGTACTGATTGGACCAGTTCGGACCACTAGTGTCTTTTGTCAAAACAACAGTGGTCCCACCAGTCGTCGGACCATAATTTGGGGTAAGGATGAGATCACCAGCGGCGGCCTTGGTGATAAAGAAAATAACCGTAGCTATCCCGAGTACAAAAATGCTGGTGGCGCTAGCACCTATCAGACGAGGGTGTCTGCGGCGACTAAACCACGCCCTGATTGCATGTTTGCGGGTTTTTCTTACGGTTAACATATAGTGTGAAATATTTTGTCCCTTTAACAGGGGTCATTTTATGTATACCCCCCCCCGCGGCGGTATACATTTATTATACCCCTGTCCATTATCTTGAATCAATACTTGTAATGTTTAGATTCTATAGTGTGACAATGTAATTATTTGAAGTTGCGCATTTTCTTGCTTTTGGATGACTTTTTGCGGAAGCCGTAGACGATGGATAGGATGAAAATCGATAGGGCGATCAGGATAGCGATTAACAACCAAAGCGGAATCAAGAACGACCATTTGGTCTTGACATGTTCTTCCCCTAGGAAACGTACAGTCTGAGTAGTCTGATAAATGCCGATGCCGGCAGAGTCCCAGTTTGACTCGACGTCACGGATAGTGCCTGCCATAATGATGAACTCTTTGGGCTTTTCTGTCTTGTAGACTGTGTTGCCGAAGAGGTTTTTGGTCTCGATTTCGATTTTGGCGTTGAAGTCGAGATTACCTGGATTTTCGATAACTGCTGTTGTTTTGAGCGGACCAGAGAAGACCCAGAAAGGAATACTCTGTTTGATGATAGTACCGCGTTCGTCAATGTTACCGTCTCTATTGGATGCATACATCGTCATACCGATGCGGTGCGAGGAGATGATACCTGTGGTGTTAGTATTGACATCGCCTACGTATGATTGGACGAAAATGGCAGCATGCTGCGACCCGCCCGGCGCGTTGCTAGGTGCATTAATCGTGTATTCGACCCAACATTCTTCTTTCGGTCGGAGGTTAAAATAGATTTTGGTGTCACTGGAATCATCCATCGGAACTTCATCGCAGTCGAATAGTTCGAGAGTGATCCAACGTGTGATTTCCGTGCGCTGGGTGTTGTTGGCGAAGTTTTGCTGATAGGTGTTGTTCGCGACTGAGAACGGTGTAACTTGGGCAAAAACTAGATTGGTCTCTTGGCCTGTACCACGAACGCGTAGCCGCTCGACAGTAGCAACTCCTGGAGTGAAGTCAAGTTGGATTCTAGGCGGGGAGACGGCGATGCCTAGTTTGTCATCTTTTAGGGTGATGTTCTCGTTGATTTTTGCATACGCAGAACCAGAAACGGTGAGAGTAATAACTCCCACCGTCCCGAGAACACTACCCAATATCTTGGTGAAGTGTCCGATTTTCATAGTATCTTACAACCCTGTCAGCGAGTAAAGAACTACACCCGTGTACGTACCTGCACCTAGAGAGCCGTCTGTGCGTGCTCCGAAGGTCTGGGTAATAGCACTGTTTACAGTTGGACCAGCAGATGTGGCAAGCACTTCTCCGCTACCATTGGCTGGTACAGCGTGGTAAGTCGTGAAGTTTGCAATAGTACCGGCGCCACCAGTAGATATAACAGTGGTACCTGAGTACTTAGCACCCCACGTGTTTGCGGCAAACGCAGCTACAGTCGAGCCAGAGCTCCATGGGCCGAAGCCTACCGAATCTGGTTGCGCAGCGACACCACCGATGTTGAGGATTTGGTCCTCGCTCGCATTCATCTCTTCTGTGAGCTCCCATCCGGCTGGGTTGTTGCAGGTAATCTGCATTGGTGTTGTACCAGCTGTCTCACCTGATTGGACTGATGCTGATAGTCCGGTAATATCGATATTACCAGGAAGGGTTCCTGTGTTGATTTCACATTCGCCAGTGATCATTACGTTTACTGTCGTAGTCCCGGTGTCATCAGCAGCAGCAAATATAGGCGAAACGCCAACAACTGCGAATACACTCAAGGCTGCAACTACGCCAAGCGAACTGGCCATTACTTTCTTGTATGTCATACTCTTTTTTTAATCCTTTTTATGTTTTTATGTATAAGCATTATAGCAAGCCCTGTTAAATATGTCAATAGTGCTTAAGTCTACCCTGTGTATTTCATGTGCACTAGACAAAATGAACCGCATATGCTAAGATTGATATATAGATTGAGAAAATACAAAATGAGAAACAAAAAAATCGCAATCAAACTAGTGGCCGTAGTCGTAGCTTTTGCTTTGTATGTGCCCATACTGTATACGACGATTTCGATTATGGCGGGAACGACGACTGTCAATGTGGGAGTGATGGCTGACTCAGAAAAAATTGTGTTGCTTTCTGTGAACGGCGAAGGCGCGTATAGCGTAGTTACATATACTGCTGACAATACCATAGATTTTAAGGCTATAGGTACTGGAGTGATTAGTATTATAGATCCAGTTACGAGCCATGTTTATTTCACGACTACCAAAATCGACCCGCAGTGGCTTGACTACACTGCGTTCATAACCCTGCCTGCTATTGGCATATATGATTTGGTTTTGTCGTACGATGTGGAAGATGGAAGCGTGATTGATATTCCGATTATTATTGACTATCGTGCGTTGCCTTTGCCGCCAGTAACTGGCACTGGGTTTGGCAGCTACTTCTATGTGGGTGGCTATGCCGTGAAGACGCTCGACGTGGTGCTGTTGGCACTTGTTCCGATTACCGCCGGACTACTGATATTCTTCTGGGTCTACAGAGACCGTGACGAAGATAACAAATTGACGGCCGACCGCGCCAGCCGACGCGCTGCAATCAAGGCCGCTTCTACGAAGAAAAAGATAGCTAAGAAAAACCGCCGATAAATATCGGCGGCTCCTTGTATACAGGGCCTAGTAGTTCTTGATGATGTTGACTGATCCGTCCATGCAGTTGACAGAGCCGCCATTCTTTTCTATTTCTTTGATGTTCTCTCTCGCGGCTTCCATTTCATAACGGTTGCCACGGTCGACGCCGTATAACTTACCATAGTTGTCCCTGTAGTATAATTTGTCGCTCATTCATAATCACCTCCTTTGTGCTGAGATGAGCTTGGCTATAATCCACTTGTGCTTGAGGTGGATTATCGTTGTAATTATGTCATACTTGAGCGGCAAAGTCAATGTAACTATTTGGAGATTTTACCGTCACGCATATGTAGAATAGTGGCGTCGGCATGTCGAGCGACCTGCTTGCTGTGAGTCACGAGAATCACGATTTTGCCGTCTTTGGCCATTTGGTGGAAGAGCTCGAGGATTTTGATTTCGGTTTTTTCGTCGAGATTGCCGGTGGGCTCGTCGGCTACGACAATTGGGGTGTCGCCGGCCATAGCGCGGGCGATGGCAACGCGTTGCTGTTGCCCGCCTGAAAGCTTTTGGACGAGACGGTCGGCCTCTGAGTGTTTGATATTGACTCGATTGAGCAGCTCATAAGCATTTTCTTTGGTATTACCTAGTATGTTTTCGAAATCGAGCGCAACTTCGACGTTTTCACGGGCGGTCATGTAGCGAATTAGGTTATATGATTGGAAGACAATGTTTACGTATTTCAAACGGAATTTGTCCTGGCCGATTTTTTTGATGCTCTGGCCGTTGAATTTGATGCTGCCTTGCTGGACCGTATCGAGAGCAGAGATGAGTGAGATGAGAGTAGTTTTGCCGCAACCAGATTCTCCGACGATAGCATAGAGTTTGCCGGATTCGAAAGTGGCGTTGACGCCGCTCAGGACCTGGACTTCTTTCTGGCCGTCGGAATACGTGTGTTTGAGGTTTTCGATTGTGAGTGTGTCTTTGGTTTTCATGGTCTACTCCTTCCCCGTCAAAATTGTTTTTGGTTGGTAACGTAGGATACTAATGGACGGAATGACGAGCGAGAAAATGATGATGGCGTAAGTGGAGGTAAAGAGAATGATGTAATCGCTGAGAGTGGCGTTGATGTTGATTTCATCAATAGCCTCAGCGTCGCTAAAGGCGCCAAATGACATTTTTCCGCCACCCCCGGGCCCGGCTTGGTGTGCAACCATGCCTGGTCCAGAAGCGCTTATACCGCGACCATAGTTTTGTTGGGAGCGCTGCTCGTTCATAGCGATCTGGCTCTCAAGCATGTTATTCCCCATGGCTTGGGCGAGGTAGGAGCTTGTGCCGACGGACAGGATGAGTCCGACCGTTCCTACTGCGACAAGTTCGAGCAGGATTTGACCGATGATATTGCTTTTAGGAGCGCCAAGCGAGAGCAGGACGCCCATTTCGTAACGGCGGTCTTTGATGTTGATGGTAACGATAAGTGTAATTATCACGATGGATGCGATGATGACGACAATCAGAATAACAGTTGCGAAAGCGCCTACGGACTCAATAGGGCCAGCCATTTGCTGGTAGGCGGTATCGTCTATGCTCAATACTAGATTGTCATTTTTGAGTGTAGGATATTTGGCGTTGGCTTCGGTGATAAATGCGTCTTTGTATTCAGCGCTGGTGAGATAATATTTGACGCCTTGGACACCGTAATTGGCGACGATATTTCCGTCTTCGTCGGGGGAGAATTGAGCAGCAGTTTCAGTGTTCATATAAATAGTGTTGGAGTCGGTATTCTCGCTGGTAGTATCGTAAATGCCGATGATTGAGAGTTCGATGGTGGTGGACTCAAAGTCTTCAATCATCATAGAGACAGTGTTGAGTTTGATTTTGTCTCCGACCTTGAGGCCGTTGGCGTCAGCTAGGTCGTAGGAGATGATAACTGAATTATTGGTGGACTCGTCGAAGATTGCGCCTTCGATAAGCTTGACATCGCCGGATTCAGCTCCAGGAATGAAGGCGAATGAATTGATGCCTTGGATGGAGATATTGCCGGCAGGGCCTCGAGCCACACCTCCACTACTAATATTGAAAGGCTGGTTGCCATCGCCTTCTATGGGGTCAAATCCATTCGTTTCAGCGCGAGCGTTGACACTGTACGAATAATCCTTGACGTATTCGCTGTCAGCGATTTGTTTGACGGTTTCAATCGGGACACTTGGACGAATCATGCGCATAACGATCGGCTGGCCGGGCGTACGATTTGTGATAGCTTGTTCACGGAGCGCCTCCATGTCCGGCTGGAGGTAGACGATGCCGCCGAGAGTTTCTTTGGCGTATTGAACGCTTTGGTTGACGCTGGATTGAATGACGATTGTAGCTAAAATCATATTAGCCATAACAAAGAAAAGCACGGCTAGTATGATAGACCGGGTGGGTTTGCGAATGGTTGAAAGCCACGCGCGTTTGAGCATATTCTTAAACATATTTCTCCTTATTTTGATTCTAGTTTAGTTACCCGTGCTGATGATTTGCTGAAAATAATTAAAAATGTCGCGCCCTTATATTTGTTATTTTGTGCCGCGATTTTCATATTCATTTGTTCTGCGAGTTGTTTGGCTAAGGCCAGTCCTAGTCCGTAACCGTCGGTTGTGCGGGATTTTTCGGCGCGGTAGAAACGGTCGAAGATATATGGCAAGTCGTCTGACGGTATACCTGGGCCTTGGTCGGAGATTGAGAGTCGGTCGCCGGCCAGCTTGATAGTGACTTTTGACTGCTCAGGACTATATTTGATGGCGTTTTCGACGATAGTGCCGATGACGGTGGCGAGGGCTTCTGGATTGGCAGAAATCTGGCGGGGGGTAACTCTGGCAGATAGTTCGATGTGCTTTTTCTCGGCGATTGGAGCGTACTTCTTGATGATGGTGTTTACCGTGTCTGAGAGCTCTAATGAGGTGAGTTTAATCTGGTCGCGGCGGCCAAGCTGGAGCAAATAATTTGTGAGGCGCTGAAGTTTGCCGACTTCTTCGAGGTTGCTGGTTATTTGTTTCTGGTAGTCGATTTTCGTAGCAGATTTGTCGCGTAGAATGACTTCGTTTTCCATAGTAATGGCTGTGAGCGGAGTGCGGAGTTCATGACTAGCATCAGAGATAAAACGAGTTTGATTCTCGTAAGCTTCGTGGACTGGTTGCAGCATGTAGCGAGCGAGAAAATAACTAGCGACCGCGCCAGTGCTGACAATGAGGACATTTATAATGAATAGTTGAGCGAGTAGTGCTGCTTGGACTTCGGCGTTGCGTTGGCGAATCAATTCTTCAAATTCTTTTAAACGCCCGTCTATAACGATTCCGGTGGGGATTCTGACGCTGGGCATTTCGCGGTCCATTTCGTTGCAGGTAATGGTATAGATGACGATGCTGAAACTAATACAAAGCGCTAAGATAAACGCGGTATAAATAGTGGTGAGGCGCAGAACAGCTTGGTCGAATATCTTCATTTATCTCCTTCAATGCAGTAGCCGAAACCGCGCTCGGTTTTAATAAGCTGACGGCTGCTGCGGTACGGCTTGTCGATTTTGCGACGGAGGGCGCCGATATAAGCTTCGACTGTGTTGGGCAAAACGTCGGAATCGAAGTCCCAGACGTGGCCGATGATTTTTTCTTTGCTGAGGGTGCGACCGGCGTTGCGCATGAGGTATTCGAGTAGAGAGTATTCGGTAGCTGTGAGACGGATGCGGTTTTTGCCGCGGCGGACTTCGTGTTTAATGGTGTCGAGCGTGAGGTTGTCGACCTGCAAGATGTTGTCCTGGACGTCTTGCGGGCGGCGGAGCAGGGCGCGGATACGCGCGAGCAACTCTTCGAAGCTAAATGGCTTGACGAGATAATCGTCAGCGCCGGAATCGAGTCCGTCGACGCGGTCGCGGATTTGGCCTCGAGCAGTGAGAATTAAAATTGGGGTTTTGATGTTGGCTTGGCGGACTTGCCTGGTAATTTCGAGGCCTTCGACCTGCGGCAACATGCGGTCAAAAATCATGAGGTCGTAATTGGAGTCGCCGAGTGCGGCGCCTAGTCCGGTCTCGCCGTCGTTGCAAATTTCGACGATGTAGTTTTCTTGTTTGAGCCCGCGCGCGATAGCGCCAGCGATTTTCTGTTCATCTTCTACCAATAAAATCTTCATACTCTGATAGTAATTATACTACCTGAAAGAAAACTGAAGACCTAGGCAAATAGATTGGCGTGTTCACGGAAGAAGGCGTCGCCGGTTTTGCCGCCGGAGGCCACGACAACGATGTAGTTGTCGGCGATTAGCTCTTTGACTTTGTTGATAAGGTTATCATTCAAATCTACAGGTTCGGCCTTGGAAGGATCGTCGATATTCGTAATAAGCTCCTCGGGAGTCAGGACTGGACGGTCATCTTCGCGCCCGAGAATCTGGTAGGTTGGGAGCCATAGTACGCGGTCGGCATTGTAAAAAGTCTTGGCGTACTGGCTGCGGATGTTGTATTGGCGCATATTTTGGAGTGGTTCGTAGACAACGGCGACTTTTTTCTGGAGCGGGTCGGCAACTTCGCGGGCTTTTTGAAGCATAGCTTCAATCTCTTCCGGCAGGTGAGCGTAATCGCTGTAGAGGTTTGGAGCGATCTCTTCGAAGCGGCGACCGGTGCCTGGGAAACGATTGAGAGCAGTGATTAATTTCGACGCATCGACGTCCGGTATAAATAGACGCAAGCTGCGCAGGACGAGCGTGGCATCTTTGCGATTGACAGCACCAGCCAACGTGAAACGTTCGTCGATGAAATCTTGGATGACATAGTTCGGAGCATCTTCCCAATAACCACGGCTGTCGTCGCGCCAACCGACACAATGCTCGCTGCGGGCGACAAATTCTTTGAATGCCTCATAATAACTTTCGAAAGTCGGATAAATCTCAGCGTGATCGTAGCTGAGAGAAGTAATCATGGAGAGGTAAGGCTCGTAAGCCAGGAAATTGCGGTCGAACTCGTCGCATTCGTAGACGAAATATTCGGCGGCGGGATCGTATTTGCCGGCGGCTGCCCACGGGAGGGTAGTGCCGACGAGATAGCTGACCGGTATATGCAATTGCTGCAACCCCCAGACGGCCATCGCAGTGGTGGTAGTTTTGCCGGAAGTGCCGGCGATGGCGATGAGTTTGAGGTTGTGGCGTTTGATGAAATCGGACAAAAACCCGTCGCGTTTGCTGACCTTGATGCCCAGTTCTTGTGCTAGTAATAATTCCGGGTGGTCGGGCGGCAACGCAGAGGTATGAACAAACCAGTCGATTCCGCCTTCGCGCTCATAAACTTCGCGCAAGAAAGAGCCGTCTTGATTGTAGATGCGATAATCGATATTGTGTGAGTCAAGCTCGGAGTTGATTAATGGGTCGGCATGGACGTCGGAGCCAAAAACTTGGTCTCCGGCATCAGCAGCGATTTCGGCCAAAGGCCCGATTCCGACGCCGCTAATACCAGAGAAGAATACTTTCATTTTTGCAGAATCCAGAGAATCCCTTCCAGGATATTAGCAGTTTCTTCCCAATCGCGGACGGTAATGGTGTCGAAGCCCATTTCGACCACTGGGAAGTCGTTGCCGCCAGGCTGGGTCATATCGCCGAAGTAGAGGATTTCTTCCTTGGTAACCTTGAGTTCTTCCATCATGTGTGTCATACCGAAAGTCTTGTTGGTGCCTGGCAGGGTGATGTTGATGCTGGTCGTACCGCCGATTTCGAAGTCGTATTGCGGAGTGATTTCTTTGGCGGCTTTAACAATCGCCTCGCGCTTTTTGTGGTCGGGGTCCCAAGCGTATTTCTCTTCGGTGCCAGCGCGCTGGCCGAGCGCCGAGTAGGTGACTTGCGAAATGCGGTTTTCGACAATTTCGTCGCCGTTGGTCAACTCCACCCAGTAACCGAGGTCGCGGGCGGCTTTTTCGATAGAATGAGACATTTCCTTGACCTGCTCTTCAGTAAGGTCGTATTTGTAGACGGTGTCCCAATCCTTGGTGTCGACGTTATAGCGATAATAACGCATGCCCTGAGTGACGAAAAGATGGAGGTGTGTAAGTTGTTCGGGAGTCGCGCCGGATTTAAGCATCGGCTCGACGATCTGAATGATGAATTGGTCGTATTTCTGACCGCTGATAGGTGCGATTTCATAATAGTCGAGACATTTGACCAGCAACTCTGCCATTCTGGGAGTGATAGGGGTTTTGGCGATATTGAGTGTTTGGTCTACATCGAACGATAATACTTTTTTCATAAAAACTCCTAAATGTATACCTATTGTAGCATTTATAAAGCAATAAAAAAGCTCAGCTTAATGCTGAGTCTTTTCTTTAAGAGGCTTAATCGTCTTCGTCTGGGCCAAATACGCGCCAACCGCGAATAGTTACTTCTCCTTCGCCGGTTTTTTTCCAATCTTTGTCGACTCCACCGAGATGAAGGCGTGAACCTTTGTCGATGTGAAGTGTGGCTTGCTTGGCCGCATGATAGCAATCGATGGCGCTGCATCCTTTGAGTGATGCCTGGAATGAGTCAAGCTTCTTCGGATTGTCGCACGAACTTTCGTCTTTGTTGATGCACATGTACGAGTCGCTCAACATCAGGTCGACCGAAGTCTGGACTGATTTAACGTTGATGCGGGCTTTCTCCAGGTCGACGCTTAGGATGTCTACGATGCCACAATCAAAATTGAATGGTAGTCGCGTTCCCGTTTCGTCAGTCGGGAATTTGTTGATTACTTCAACTTTTCCTATGTGGTCGCTAACAGTGACGTGACCGTAAACCTGTTCGATCTTAACTGGGAATCCTATTGGAACCGCTATATCAATAGTGATGACTGGTTCGTCATGAGATACAAATATTCCATAGCCGTCAAACCAATAAAACACACCGTTTCCGTGTGACTAACGGCCTTTCCAATGGGTTGATAAACTGACATCCCAACTGCTCTTTGCTGCTTTCAATCAGACCTCTGATCGAATAAGTGATGAATTCATTTAGAGATAGCCATGGCGGGCAGTAAGGGTAACGCTGGTCAATCATAAGCACCTCGCCGCCGTTTCCGACGAGCTGTTCGGTATTTATGCGTTTGATGTAGTCTGGATGACCCTTGACGGTTACCTTTATTCCCTCTTTACCGGCATGGGTGAAGATGTTGACGTTTGCAATCACATTCTTAATATGCAGCGCAATGCCTTTTTCGAAAAACACAGTGTTGATGACAGGATCATATCCGCTCGAGACTACGAATTTCCATAATTTCTGAGAGATCCAAGTTGATACCTTCGAATATACAATTACTCATATAGAGAACCTCCTTTGTAAAATACTTCTTCCCTGCCAAGAGAGGCGGCAAGATTTTCTATATTATATCATAATTTGATGATAGACTCAATTTCGTAGTCAATGCCGCGGACAGTGGCTGCGAGGAGGATGGGCTGCATAGATACTTTGCACGCCTTGCAGTAGAGTTCAGCGCCGAGCGACATTCGGCGGATTTTTTGTGCATTGACGGCAGCTAGACCGCCGCCAAAATCGTCGGTTTTGCGGTATTTGACCTCTGTGAAATAAACCTTGTCGTCTCGAGTGCTGACAATATCGATTTCGACAATATGGGTGCGCCAGTTGCGAGCGAGAATGGTGTGGCCGTCTGCGGTTAGTCGTTCGGCGACCTTGGTTTCGGCTAGGTTGCCGATTGCCGTGGTGTTTTTGAATGATTGGATGGGTTTGAAACTATTGCGGTGCTCGGGTGTTTTGCCCAGGGTTTCGAGAGCTTTTTTGTGCTGGGTGGTGCCATAGCCGACATGGGAAGCAAAACCGTAGCCTGGATATTTGAGGTCGAGTTCCGTCATATATGTGTCACGGGCGACTTTGGCAACAATAGAAGCGGCGGAGACAGCCGGGATGAGGAAGTCGGCCTTTTTGAGGACAGTGACGTGGCGCTCAAGCTTCGTACCGGAGAGGAAGTTGACCGTGCCGTCGATAATAATTTCATGGAACGGGCTTTTGACTTGGGCGACGGCACGGCGAGTAGCGAGCCGGAGGGCAGCAGAGAGACCAACTGCGTCAAGCTCTGGCGCATAAACCCAACCAAGACCAATATTAGAAATATTTGCCGAAAAAAGTGACTGGCTCAAATACTCTCGTTGCTTGGATGTTAATTTCTTACTGTCAGTCAGACCGGTCGTGTCGAAATCATCCGGCAGGACAACAGCGCCGATCACGAGTGGGCCGGCCCATGGGCCGCGGCCGACTTCGTCAATTCCCAAGATTGCCATAGAATTATCTTATCTTATATTTACGCAACGGCAAACCGATAGCATGTTATACTCTCTCTATGAAGGTTTTTGTTTTTGATAATTTCGGAGTGGTAATGAATGAACTCTCGTATATTTGGGAGAAGCGTCATTTGACCAGCGACAGAGAGCTGCAAGAACGGAGCGATATTGGCGCAGAGGCGGATCGTGATGAAATCAGCGCGGATGAGATGTTCCGTAAATACGGAAAGATGGTTAAGCAGACTGGGCCGGAGGTGCGGGCAGAATGGCGGGGCACGGTGCGGGTAAATTGGGAAGTGATTGACATTGTGAAAGAATTGCGCCAGAAAGGCTATAGGGTCGTGATGTTTAGCAACGCGACGTCGTCGATTTTGCGTGATTATATGGCGAGTTTTGGGATTCTAGACGAGTTCGACCGGGTGTTTATTTCGAGCGAAATGAAGCTGATTAAGCCGGAGCCGGAGTCGTTCAAATATGTGTTGAGCGAGATGGGCGTGCGGGCAAAAAACGCGACTATGATTGACGACCGCGAGCGCAATATTGTGGCGGCGGAGGCGATGGGCATGAATTGTATCTTGTTTACCGATGCGCCGACGCTGCGGGAGAAGCTGGTCGAAGCCGGCTACCTGCAAAAAGAAGCTCTTGTGTAAGAGCTTCTTCGTTTATTAGCGATTTTACTCGGCTGGTTCGCCGGCGCCTTTGGGGTTTTTGGATTCTGCGACAGTTTCAGAGTCGGCAGCTTCTTCGGCGATGACCTCTTCGACCTTGTCGTCAGCTTTCTTGTCAGCTTTTTCATCGGCGACGATTTCCGCGGCGTCCTCGGCTACGGTTTCTGCAACGACTTCTTCTAGGGTATTAGCAGCATCGCGGTCGAAATCCTTGTTGGTGAGGCGAGCAGATTTACCAGAACGCTCGCGCAAGAACGAAAGATAGTTGCGACGGACTTTGCCACGGCGCACAATCTCGATTTTCTCGACTAGCGGGCTGTGCAAGAGGAAAGATTTCTCAACGCCGACACCAGAAGCGACTTTGCGCACAGTGATGCGAGCGGTATGAGAACCTTTGCGGTCAGTGCGAATCACAGTTCCTTCGAATTTCTGGATGCGGAACTTATCGCCTTCCTTAATTTTTTGGGAGACGCTGACAGTATCGCCAGTGCGGACATCGACGATGGCAGGCTTTTTCTGGGCGTCATTGATCTCTTTGATAATATCAAAACTCATTATATTTACCTTTTTGGTTAGACTTAGGGTATATTGTAGCATAATCTGTAGAAAATGGGAAGAGGCGGCATGAAAAAGACCAACTTTCGATAAGTTGGCCTAATTTCGATTAAAAGAACGTTTGCTGACCGTCGATCGGGTCGCTCTCAGGGATTCTCATCCTTGGGCGTCCACGTCTTCTAGCTGAAAGAGTGGTATCGTCATAGTGGTAAGGTTTGTATTCAATAGGCTCTTTTGTTTCGATAGGTTTGGGTTCTGGCAGTTGCTGCACAATCCAATCCTGCTGAGACAATCTACCCGCACGGAAAGCGTTCGGGCAAATAATGCTCTTGCCGTCCAAAATACACTTATCCATTCTACTCCTTGCCCTTGCGCGATTATCACTATTTAATGAAGTATTGTAGAGATAATCAGCGCACTTTTGACACTCTTTCCCGAAAGGACACTGGCTCTGTAGCGAGCAGAAATGGTACGCTACGATGGCTGCGGCTTTCGCTTGCGTTTCGTTAGCGAGTTGTTTCTTCCTAGCCTGATAAAAACTTCCTTTGTAGTGCTCGTTGAGCACACCATCGTGTTCTTGGGCTCCGATACCCTCCTTCATTTGCCCTACATGATCAAAGACTTTTTTGAGTTCATCAATGTTGCGTGAATCCATACAATCCACCTCCTCTAAAGGTACTTGGGATTCCCCAAAACGGGGCTGTACCCAGTCCATACTCTCATTATAGCATACTTGACGGTAAAAGTCAATATCGTTATGGTTATTATCTTGAATTACAGGGGTCAGAATTAGACGCTAATATCGTCGACGCCGATATTAATGGCATCGCCAGATGAGGAGACACCGGAAATAACCTTGGTTGCGACTAGGTTCTCAACTGTCTTTTGAATCATGCGACGCAGCGGGCGGGCGCCGAGGCGCGGGTCATAGCCTAGCTTGGTTATCTTGTCGATGGCTTCTGGAGTGAGGCTGACAGTAATCTTTTGCGGTTCGAGGTTCTTGTTGATGCCCTTCATGATGAGGCTGACAATTTCGCGCAATTCTTCTGGAGTAAGTGGTGCGAAGACGACGATTTCGTCGAAACGGTTGAGGAACTCTGGCAGGAACTCGCGCTTGTCGATGAGGCCGTTGACGATTTGGTCTTTGAACTGCTCGAGAGCTTCACCAGCGGCGATATGCTCGCGGATTTTGTCGGCTCCGGCATTGGAAGTACAGATGAGAATGCTGTCGCGGAAGTCGACTTCGCGGGATTTGCTGTCGCGGAGCACGCCTTCGTCGAGCACTTGGAGCAGAGCGGCAAGCACAGATGGGTGGGCTTTTTCGATTTCATCCAACAGCACGACCGAGAATGGCTTTTTCATGACTTGCGCTGTGAGGCTGGTCGGGTTGTCAGCCGGGTCGGCAGTGAGGTCGGCGACGTTTTCGATGGTGGTAAATTGGTTCATGTCGACGCGGACAAGCTTGTCTTCCCCGCCGTAATAGACTTCGGCGAGCGCTTTGGCTAACTCAGTCTTACCTACACCAGTCGGACCTAGGAAGAGGAAAGCGCCAATCGGGCGGGATTGGTTGCGCACGCCGGCGCGAGCGCGGCGCAGTGAATCGGAAACCGCCTTGACTGCCATTTGCTGGCCGATAACGCGGGAACGAATGTGGGATTCCATATTAAGGAGCTTCTCTTTTTCGTCTTCATCTTCGGCGACGCCGACTTTGATGCCAAGCGTTTCGGCGATGCCGGTTTCGATGCTTTTGGCGGTGATGAAACCGTTTTCGGCGTATTCGCCGGCGGATTTGAGGAGTTGGAACGAGGCGCCAGGCTGCGATTCGTTATGCACGTAACGTTCGGACAAGCGCCAGGCAGTGGTCAGAGCTTGGAAAGTATAGAGTACGCCGTAACTGTGTTCGAGCTGGATCACGCGGTCTTCCATGGCGGCGAGGGTCTCGCGGTAATCGGACGGGGCGACATTGATGCGGTCGAGGCTACTGACGAGGGTGGGGTTCTTGCGCTCAAGCTCGAGCAGGATTTGGTCATTCATGGTCAGAATAATGCGCACTGTATTGTTGACGATGACTGGGAGGATGAGATTGGTGATGTCGATTGAACCCTGCCCCTCTTCGTTCATGAAGAGCTCGGCGTTGTCGAGACAGATGATGATATTGCGAGCGTTTGAGGCTTCATAAAAGATGTTATTGAGGAGTTCTTCGAGTTCACCGCGGCCAGGGGCGGCAGCGAGCAAACTGGCTGGCTCGAGCATGATGACTTGGTTGTAATGCAGTTCGGACGGCACGCCTGGGCCGGCGTTCAAGATAATTTCGGCGAAGTCGTGAACGCAACTGGTTTTGCCGGCGCCGTCGGGCGAAACAAGGCAAACATTGCGGTGCGCGCCAGAAGTTAGGAGGGAGACCATTTTCTGGGCAACTGCAACGCGGCTGGGGAGCTGGAGCGACATGGTGCGGCCGCCTTGCGCTGCGATTTCGTTGGAAATATTGCGTCCGAATCGTTCGAGCAACGGGGTGTAACCGAATGACCAATCGCGAGCCAAGCCGCCGGAGAGACGAGCATTTTCGGCGCGCATTTGCTGGTAATGCAGCTGTTCGCGCCAACGGATGACTTCGATGAGGTCGTCGAGAGAGAGTTTGCGCTCGGCTAGGAACTTTTCATAGCCAGGCATGGCTTTGACGATAGCGATAACAAATGCGCCAGAGGTAATAGATTTGAGACCGGTAGCTTCTTTGACCTCTATGGCATAGCGCCAGATGTCTTCGAGGGCGTCGGGCGAGACTTGCGAGGCGACTTGTTGGATGAAATCGAGAGGCAGGCAGAGGCGCATGAAGATAAATGTGCTGGAATCGGCGCGCGAAACGGCGTTGGCGAGGGTTGCTACGGTGAATTCGCGAGGTAGGTGCGAGAGAACATGGTCGGAGACAAGCCCATCGACAGTCGTGCCGACGATTGGCAAATGATTAAGTCCGTGCTCGACCCAGTAGAGCAGGGCCATGAGCGGGCCAATGAGCGATAGGACGAACCAGCAGATGGAGACTCCGAGCAGGTAAAGCGCGCCTCCGGTTAGCGCCAAGACAATGACGATTGCGAGAATAATTGGTTTGAAGTGGCCGTTTTCGAAGCGCTGGCGGAAACGGGCTTTTTGGGCGCGGAGGCTGTTATAGTTAAAGACTAACATATGGAATACCTCCGAAAAGCATCAGATAAATGCCGATAGCGGGCAGGACGGGCATGGCTAGGTGGAGGATGATGATAAAGATAGACACAATCGATAGGATAATGATGCTGCAAAAACCGGCAATAATCATAAAGGAACGGGCGAAGAAACCGATAAGACGCGAGATGAGTTTGTCGATTAGGTCGCGGAAAATTGCGTCGATGGACCGGGTTAAGCCTGAGTCGACGGCATCAAGGCGTTTGAAAGGCCGGAAGAGGGTTTTGAACATTAGGCCGATTGAGAAAGCGTCGGCGGTGCGAGACAAGATGAAAAAGAGAGACTTGATGCGGACAACAAGCCCGTCGCCATACCACCAACGGAAGAATTCCAGTATCAGCATGTATGTATTTTATCATGAGCGGGATGAGTGTGAAAGAGTAAAAAGACGTAAAAACTATTGACTTTTAAGCTCAAGTGTGATATAATGTAAGTATGAATGGTGATATTTTGTCTCATATGGTCAAATGGACCGAAAATAAGAGCCAACTTTTGCTTTTGCAAGAGGTATATGGCGTTTTCGGCATCTTGAGTTTTGTGCTCGCTGGTATCGTGGGTTTGTTCAACCAGACATTAGGTTTCGGCATGTTGATTATACCTATCGTGATATTTTCTGCGTTGGGTCTGAATATTGTAGCTTGGGCGTTGATTCGCCTAGCGATAGAGTCGATTGCCAGCCGTGCGACTAAGAAAATCGCCGCGCAGGCGGAAATCGAAGCCTTGAGGGCGCGAGAGGCGAAACGCGTCAGTCGCGCAGGACGCAAGACCACCCGCAAGTCGACAAAAAGTAAATAATATGGTAGAATCGGCGAGTGAAAGTCGCCGATTTTTCTTACGATTTACCTGAGAATTTGATTGCTGAGCGTCCGCCGGAAGTGCGAGGGACGTCTCGGCTTTTGGTTTTACATCGCGACATCGGCGAGATTGAAGACCGCAAGTATTCTGACGTGGTTGATTATCTGGAAGAGGGCGATGTTTTGGTCTTGAACGATACCAAAGTGATAAAGTCGAGACTCAAAGCCATTAAAGAAAATGGGGTGGAGCGGGAATTGGTAGTGTTGGAAAAACACGGCAACGACCACGATTGGCATCAACACAAGGTTTTGTATCACGGCCACTTGTCGGCTGGAGATAAATTGGCGATAGACGGCCATCAGATTGAAGTCTTGGAGATTTTCGGCAACGGCGTGGCGGAGGTGCGCTCGGATATTGACTTGCTGGACTTGGCGGAGCGCTATGGGGCGGTTCCCTTGCCGCCGTATATTAAACGCGAGGCGGACGAGGCGGACACGAAACGTTATCAGACGGTGTGGGCGCGCGATATTGGTTCGGCGGCGGCACCGACGGCGAGCTTGAATATGACCGAAGAGACATTAGAGCGTTTGCGTGCGAAAGGCGTACTGGTGAAATATCTGACTTTGCATGTGGGGCTGGGGACGTTTTTGCCGATTCGAACAGACAATGTCGAGGATCATCAAATCCATACGGAGTATTTTTCGATTTCGGCAGATACCGTGGGTGCGATTCGCGAGGCGCGGGCTGGAGGCAAACGTATCGTGGCGCTGGGTACGACTGTGACGCGGACGCTCGAGTATTTAGGAGATAAGTTGTTTGAAGAATCTGGTGATATGAGCGGGGAGGCGAATATCTATATTTATCCGGGCTACGAATTCAAAGTGGTAGATGTGCTGCTGACGAATTTTCATGCGTCGAAATCGACGGTTCTAATGATGGCGGCGGCGTTTGCGGGTTGGGAT
>Ga0123356_10000957_pt1 | contig 31955 bp, 26 predicted proteins | sample TergutEmb28metaG_2_FD_92546 | JGI IMG/M metagenome (GOLD analysis project Ga0123356, IMG submission 92546) | Embiratermes neotenicus P3 segment gut microbial communities from Petit-Saut dam, French Guiana - Emb289 P3 | ecosystem: Host-associated > Arthropoda: Insects > Digestive system > Gut ...
CCCGTCCGCCACTAAGTAGTCCAGTCCCTAGGCCGAAGCTTCGTTCATGGGTACTCCGTTCGACTTGCATGTATTAGGCACGCCGCCAGCGTTCAATCTGAGCCAGGATCAAACTCTCAATATGTGGTATTATAACCGGTTATAAATAACCGGGTAAAACCGATTGATTGCTAATCATAGCTTTATCAAAAGAATTTTTGTGATTATACATAAAAATGTTAAATCAACTATCTATCGGCGCGGGGTGCACCGATAGTTTTTTTGGTGCGCTTTATAAGCTTACATTGTTTAATTTACAAGGTACACATGGTCTCATTAAGAGCCACTTTTTTGCGCTCCCCTGAAGAGAGTCGCCCGATTAACTTACCACTTCCATAATCGCTTGTCAAGACTTTTTTTAAGATTTTTTGCTTTTTTTCACCTTTCTCAACACTCCGCCGTGTGTGTCAGCGCAAGGTTTTCTATAAGTCACATGTTAAGCCCATGGCAGGCGGTTTGAACCGGTTTTTCGTGAGAGTATCGCTTTGCTCTAATCTTCGCCCGTTCCGGGCAAAAATTCGGGGTGAACTGCCTATTATGGGCGCAGTATTACCGGCAACCAAGATTTTCATCTGCGGTTGATTTCAATGCGACTATACAATATAATACTGTGTAGCAATTTATATCCGGTTTTGCTTTCAATTTTCATTTCCAACTTCCGGTTACCCATTCCTGAAAGGAGTCAGTCATGCCTATTAAAATCCCAAACCAATTGCCGGCGACACCTATTCTGGAGAGTGAGAATATTTTCGTAATGACGGAGTACCGTGCGATGCGTCAGGATATCCGCCCGCTCCGACTGCTTTTACTAAACCTTATGCCGACAAAAATTATTACGGAGACCCAACTGCTCAGAAAGCTTTCAAACTCCCCTCTGCAGGTTGAAGTCGAATTCCTGCAAACCATAAGCTATGAGTCAAAGAATGTCGACCCTCAGCATCTTGCTTCTTTTTACACATCGTTTGACAAGGTTCGCGACTCACATTATGACGGTATGATAATCACCGGAGCTCCCGTTGAAAACATGGAGTTCGAGGATGTTGATTACTGGCCGGAGCTTTGCGAGATTATGGAGTGGACTTCCAAAAATGTTTATTCGACGCTACACATCTGCTGGGGTGCGCAGGCAGCATTGTACTATCATTATGGAATCCCGAAGTACCCCATCGGTCCTAAGCTCTCCGGTGTATACCGGCATAATGTCCTCAGACCGCAGTCTCAGCTTTTCCGCGGTTTTGATGATGAGTTTTATATACCGCATTCGCGTTATACCGAGATTCGCGAGGAAGATATACAGAATGTATCAGAGCTTGAAATACTCTCCGTATCCGATGAAGCGGGTGTGTTTGCCGTTAAATCCACCGATAACCGCCGTGTTTTTATAACCGGTCATCCCGAATACGATGCAGACACTCTGGCACTTGAATACCAGCGCGATGTAAAGAAGGGGCTGTCAATAGACATCCCGAAAAACTATTTTCCCAGCGATGATCCGACGGCAACTCCTTTTGTATACTGGAGGGCTCACGCGCAGCTCCTGTATTCAAACTGGCTCAACTACTACGTATACCAATCAACCCCATACGACATAGAAAAGGTCGGCTCCGGGTAAAGGGCGGCTGTAGCAACCCGGAATGCGGGCGGCGGGCGGTTGAAGCAACCCGGAATATAGGCTGCGAATGATTTTGATTTAAATACCGGCCGGAAGGATAGGATGTTTTGTCAAGGAAGAAGATAAGATTACTCGTTGATGTACTAATGGTTGTCTTTATTGCCATCGCCATGCTTGGTTGGCGCGGTCACCGGCCTTTACATATTTTCATCGGGAGTGCCTGCACCCTGTTGTTTATCATCCATGTAATCCTGAACAGCAGGGTTTTAGCTTCATTCACAAAAAGCATAGCAAAAGGTAAAGCAAGTGTAAAGATTAAGTTGCAATGCCTGATTGATTATCTCTTAATCATCGTATGGGCGATTACAATCATTACCGGCTTTTTAGCGCTTTCGGCAAGATTTGGCGGAGCGGCAAGCCTGCTCGTGTTCAGCAGGGTCCACGGGGTTGCCGCATGGGTTGGATGTGTTATAGTTCTCATTCATTTTATCCAGCACATAAAACAAATCCGGTCATATCTGGTTCGTAAGCCTGACAAATTAATTTGAACCGTTGCAACTGTTATGCTATAATCATTTTCGAGTTTACAGAAAGGAATAACGAATATGCGGGTAAAAATTTCTGCTGACAGCACTTGCGACTTGACTCAGGAGTTAATTGACCGATATAACATCGGCATAACACCGTTATATATCATCAAAGACGATAAACCATATAAGGATATGCTTGAAATAAAGGTTAGCGATGTTTTTGAATACGTCGAGAGCGGAAAAGGCATAACCCGCTCAAATGCCATAAATGTATCCGAGTATCAAAACTACTTTACAGAATGGTTAAAGGATTGCGATGCAATTATACATATCAACATCAGCAGCCACATTTCCGCTTGTAACCAAAGCGCACTAATTGCCGCTGAGGATTTTGACAATGTATATATTGTCGATTCAAAAAGCCTGTCAACAGGCAGCGGGCATATAGTGCTGGATGCCGCAATAATGGCGGAAAAAGGCATGCCGCCGGAGGATATCGTTAAGGAGCTTGAAATACTGATTCCGAAAGTCGATGCAAGCTTTGTAATAGGCACATTAAAATACTTAAAGCTTGGAGGGCGATGCTCCAGCCTTGCTGCTCTGGGAGCCAATCTGCTCAAGTTGAATCCGTGCATTGAAATGAAAAACGGAAAAATGGAGGTCGGAAAAAAATACCGGGGCAGCTTTGACAAGATTATATTACAGTATGTCGAGGACAGGCTTGCCGGTCGCGATGTTATTGACTATAAACGGATTTTCATTACAAACCCGCCAACTATGTCTAAGGAGTTAATAAATAAAATCGTCGAAAAAATAAAATCGCTGGGTGATTTTGAAGAAATTATATGCTCCGAGGCAGGATGTGTGATTTCAACCCATTGCGGACCTGTTTGTGTCGGGATTCTATATTATAGGAAGTAGGCTCGGATGAAAAAAGCGCTATGCATTTCGGCAAAAATCTCACGTTGGAATAGTTTCTGATATCTTTAAGCAAGGTTGGAGTCTAATATACTGCGGATGAATTCTGCTTTGCCTTCTATATACGAGTCGATATCATTACCGCACTTCGCCGCAAGTGCGGTTTTTAGTATGCCGTATTCGCTTGCGGCTGCCGGGTCGGCGCGTAATGCATCCCGAAAGCACAGGTGTTTTTTTAGCTCTATACTGTCCGACGGGCAAACATACATGTAGTATCGCATAAACCCGTCCGGGCGGTCACGTATAAAAGCTTCGCGCCCGGTAATTCCGTAATCACCCTCATGCATGTAACCTATACTCTTTAGCCGCTCTTTGAGCGCAGGGAATATATCCATTGAGGCAATCTCAATATCAAAGTCAATGATCGGCTTGGCGGAAAGCCCGGTGACGCTTGTGCTGCCAACATGATGAATATCGACTATCAAGTCGCTGATATATGGGAGCAGATATGACCGAATCCTTTCAAACTCCGCCGCCCACATCGGGTTGTACGGCTCAATTATGATCGGGTTTATCCATTTGCCGCACCTGTAGATTGATGTATAGGTCAGCACACCGCCAATGAGTTCGGATTTCATCAAGTCAATTCTGGATATCGATTGATTGAACGGCTTAATGCTTCGCGGTAAAATATCCGTTACCACCTTGCGCCCGAGCGTGATATGCGGAGTGTATTTTCGATTTTCGAGTTCGAAACCATTCTCAGCCAGCTTTTTTGATAAGCGGCGTTGCAAATCCGTCAGCGCATTATTTTCACGGATACCTGCCCACCATACATCGCCGCCGTCACGTTTGAAACGCCCGAGTGTTTCGATACAAATACCGAACGGTTCGAAGGCTGTTTCATGCATCGCCGAACGTGCGGCAGCAGCTTGAGCGGCGTTGCATTCTCCAAGAAAAGCAAGCGTCAAATGAAGATTTTCAGGCAAAACGAAACTCCCGCGTTCTGAGCAGGAACGCAGTTCATTGCTGAGTTCTTCCAGCCGTGAGCGTGTATCATTATTCACAGTTATTGCGATAAACAGGCGCATTGGCATAAATCCATTATTAAATCAATTTTATATACTCCGCCAGGCTTTCTTTCATCAATCTCGGAGCATCCAGATTATACGGGCAGTTTTCCTTGCAGTGACCGCAGTTTGTGCAATTATTAATACGCTCCATAGACTCCTTCCACTCGTCCATAAGGTAAAATGATGGCGGTGCGCGTTTAATGAAAAGCGACATCCTGGCGGATATCGGTATTATAATCTTTGCGGGACATGGCATACAGTAGCCGCACCCCCGGCAGAACTCGCCGCTCAGTTCCGAAATATCCCGCTCAATCACATTCTTTGCTCTCTCATCGAGTGATGGCGACGCTTCTTGGAAAGCAAGGAACTCATCAAGCTCACTTTCGCGTTGGATGCCCCATATTGGAATTACGTTTTCAAACTGCGCAAGAAACGCATAAGCGGCAGCCGAGTCCGTAATCAAGCCTCCTGATAGTGCTTTCATTGCAAGCACCCCTATGTTTTTATCATTGCAAAGACGGACAAAATCAAGTTCCTCCGGGGTAGAGAGATACGAAACCGGATACTGTATCGTTTCGTACAACCCCGACTGCGCAGCTTCGCGTGCAATATCGAGACGGTGGCATGTTATTCCTATATGCCGTATTTTACCGTCAGCTTTAGCTTTAAGCATTGCATCGTAAAGTCCTGAATCATCACCGGGCTTGGGGCAAAAAGGCGGGTTATGGAATTGATATATATCAATATACCCGGTGTTCAGCATTTTTAGAGAGGTTTCCAGATGCTCCCAAAAAACATCAGTATTTCCCGCCGATGTTTTAGTGGCAATGAATATTTTATTTCTGACATCATTCAATGCAATACTGATTTTCTTTTCACTGTCCGAATACCCCCTTGCCGTATCAAAGAAAGTGATGCCGTTGTTATAGGCTTTTCTCAACAGCAAAGCGGCTTCATCATCGCTGATCCGCTGTATCGGCAACGCGCCAAAGCCGTTCTTATTTACAGTAATCCCGGTCGTTCCAAGTGTCACATAATCCATAATAAAATCTACCCCTTTACATCTTCATGCTGTATGAATTATACTTCATAGTAATTCTTTTGTATATCTCTTTATCATATTAGGCTTACCTACTCGTGAAGTCGACTACATACCCATTCTTTCTCGCTTTGGTTATAACATCCATGTTATAACAAATCGCGCTCCGCATCCGTGCTCCGCTTGACAGAATGCATATGTAGCCGACTTCATGAGTTTCAATCTATTCTATGTGACCGGGGGGTGCTTTTTTGTCAGATACAATAGCGGCTGCAGCTACCGGCGGTGCGGTTGCGGCAATCGGAATTATACGTGTAAGCGGCGAAAATGCGTTGACCGCTGCGGACAATATCTTTCGCTCCAAGAGCGGGATAAAACTCAAAGACGCCGAAAACAGGCGCATGTACTATGGTGAGCTTATAGATTCCTCCGGCACACTTATAGACCTTTGTCTTTGTGTTGTTTCTCGAGAACCCGAAAGTTATACAGGTGAGGATACAGTTGAATTTCATTGCCATGGCTCTCCGGTTGTACTCTCCGAGGTCTTGCGCTTTTTGTTTGAGCGCGGAGTGCGCCAGGCTTTACCCGGGGAATTTACAAAGCGCGCATTTTTGAACGGCCGCATGGATCTTACGCAAGCGGAAGCCGTTATTGATTTAATTGAGTCAGAATCACCTGTTGCCGCCCACAATGCAGCGGGTCAACTGCGTGGCTCTGTCGGTGTAAAAATGGATTGCGCATACAACCGGCTGATAGATATAATGTCACATTTTCACGTTGTTATCGACTATCCCGATGAAGATATTGACGATTTTAAGGCTTTAGATTATATGGATGAGCTGAGGGATATTGAAGGTGAACTCCGCCGTATGCTTGATACACATGATCGGGGCAGAATATTGCGCGAAGGTGTACCAACAGCTATAATAGGGCGGCCAAATACCGGTAAATCGTCTCTGCTTAACGCTTTGCTCGGTTATGACCGCGCTATTGTCACCGAGATAGCCGGAACAACAAGAGATACTATCGAAGAGAAGGTCCTGATAGGAAATGTCCCGCTGCGCCTTATTGACACGGCAGGACTCAGGAAAACAAATGATGCAATTGAGAAGCTTGGCGTTGAAAAAACGCTTGATGCACTCAGCGGAGCGGGGCTCGTAATTGCGGTTCTCGACGGCTCCGAACCACTGAAACACGAGGATTATGACGCACTGCGCTCGATACCGCCGGATGTTCCGAGAATCGCTGTTGTCAATAAATCCGATTTACCTGCAGCACTTGATATAAATGAGCTTGATGCACTTGAAATTAAAAGCTGCAATATATCCGCCCTATCCGGCGAGGGGTTTAACTGTTTAGACGCAGAAATCCAAAAAATGTTCCCCGAGTTTACCGCTTCTTCTGCAACCGGAGCGCCACTGCCGGGAGAGCTTATAACAAATATCCGGCAGGCGGAGGCAATCTCCAGAGCTGCGGAGAGTTTAAAACTTGCCGCACTCGCGTTAACCGCAAAGGTCACTCCCGATGCCGTTCTGACAGACATAGAGGCTGCACTTACCGCCATAGGCGAAGTCACCGGCAGGATAATGAGCGAGAGCATTATTTCGAGAATATTCGAACGCTTCTGCGTCGGAAAGTAGCAACAATATGTATTTGACCGTGGTGCCTGCTATGAAGTGTGAACAGCCCACGTATAGCTATATACTGTAACAACAAATGCTTACTTTTTTGGCATTTTATCAAATTATCTATTCCCTTTAAAAAAATATGTGATACAATACATGGGCACGTTTTTTTGGAGTACAAATTCCATCAAATATATTAGGAGGATTCTATGAGTATTAAGTATGTATACCTGTTTTCCGAAGGCAACGGAAAAATGAAAGAGCTTCTTGGCGGAAAAGGCGCAAACCTCGCTGAGATGACAAACCTCGGATTACCTGTGCCGCAAGGCTTCACAGTTACAACAGAGGCTTGCACAAAATACTATGACGATAATGAAGTCATCAGTGAAGCAATGCAGGGTGAAATCATGCAGTATATCGACAAGCTTGAGGGTATCACAGGCAAGAAGTTTGGAGATGAGCATAACCCGCTGCTTGTGTCTGTTCGTTCCGGTTCCCGCGCATCAATGCCCGGCATGATGGATACTATTCTCAACCTTGGCTTAAATGATAAGGTCGTCGAAGTCATGGCATCAAGAAGCGGCAATCCCCGTTGGGCTTACGACTGCTACCGCAGGTTTATACAAATGTACTCTGATGTTGTTATGGAGGTCGGCAAAAGCTATTTTGAAGAGCTAATCGACGAAATGAAAGAAAAGAAGGGCGTTGTCGATGATCTTGAGCTGACAGCCGATTGCCTGAAAGAGCTTGCGCATGAATTCAAAGATGAATATAAGACCAAGGTTGGCACAGATTTCCCGGAAGACCCGAAAATGCAGCTTATGGGTGCTATTAAGGCTGTGTTCCGTTCATGGAATAACCCGCGTGCTATATCGTACCGCCGTATGTACGATATTCCCGGCGATTGGGGAACCGCCGTCAACATTCAGGAAATGGTGTTCGGCAATCTGGGTGATACTTCCGGAACCGGCGTTGCGTTTTCCCGTAACCCCGCAACCGGCGAGAAAAAGCTGTTTGGTGAATTCCTCATGAACGCACAGGGCGAAGACGTTGTTGCAGGTATCCGCACTCCAAACAATATTGACCAGCTCCGCGACATTATGCCCGGGGCATATGACGATTTCGTAAAAATCGTTGCAAAGCTGGAAGATCATTACAGCGATATGCAGGATATGGAGTTTACAATCGAAGACAAGAAGCTGTTTATGCTTCAGACACGCAGCGGTAAGCGCACGGCTGCGGCTGCTTTAAAGATAGCCTGCGATCTCGTTGACGAGGGAGCAATTACCGATAAAGACGCAGTCCTAATGATTGATGCAAAATCACTTGACGCGCTGCTTCACCCGCAGTTTGACCCGGCTGCATTAAAAGCTGCGACTCCAATAGGCACAGGTCTTGCCGCTTCTCCGGGTGCTGCGGCAGGTCACGCTACATTCACAGCCGAGGATGCAAAGAAATGGACAGATGACGGCAAGAAAGCCATTTTGATACGCCTTGAGACAACACCTGAGGATATTGAAGGTATGGCGGCTGCACAGGGTATTCTAACCGCTCGCGGGGGCATGACCTCGCACGCAGCCGTTGTCGCACGTCAAATGGGAACATGCTGTGTGGCAGGCTGCGGTGCTTTAAGAATCGATGAGAAGGGTAAGAAGTTTGAGCTTGGCGGCAAGACTTATAACGAGGGTGATTGGATCAGCCTTGACGGTTCGACCGGTAATATTTACGGTGAAGCCATTCAAACAACCGAAGCAACAATAGGCGGCGAGTTCGGACGCATCATGGCATGGGCTGATAAATACAGGAAGCTCAGGGTCAGAACAAATGCGGACACACCGCACGATGCAAAAGCCGCACTCGACTTTGGTGCAGAGGGTATCGGTCTGACGCGAACAGAGCATATGTTCTTTGAAGCGGATCGTATTCCGGCTATACGTGAAATGATATGCGCAGAGACAGTTGAGGAGCGCGAGGAAGCTCTTGCAAAGCTTGAGCCAATGCAGCAAAAGGACTTCGAAGGCATCTACGAGGTAATGGAGAGCAGACCCGTCACCATCCGTTTCCTTGATCCTCCTCTCCATGAGTTCCTCCCGACAAATGAAAAGGACATCGAGGTTCTGGCAAATGACACGGGCAAATCCGTTGCCGATATCAAAGCCATCATCACTTCATTGCATGAGTTTAACCCGATGATGGGACACCGCGGCTGCCGCCTCGCTGTTACATATCCGGAAATCGCAGTTATGCAGACAAAAGCAGTTATTAAAGCTGCAATAAAAGTTAAACAGGCACATCCCGATTGGGATATTCTTCCCGAAATCATGATCCCGCTCGTTGGAGAGGTCAAGGAGTTCACTTACTTGAAGGAAATCGTTGTTAAAACCGCAGATGAGCTCATTAAAGAAGCAGGCAGCAGCCTAAAATACCTTGTAGGCACAATGATCGAAATACCGCGTGCTTGCTTAACAGCTGATGCTATCGCAAAGGAAGCTGAGTTCTTCTCATTCGGCACAAACGATCTCACTCAAATGACATTCGGTTTCTCACGCGATGATGCCGGCACGTTCCTCGATGAGTACTACCAGAAGAAGATTTTCGAGTCTGACCCGTTTGCAAGAATAGACCAAATCGGCGTCGGCAAGCTCATGGAGATGTCTGTGGAGCTCGGAAAGAAAGCCCGCCCGGACATTAAGCTCGGTATCTGCGGCGAGCATGGCGGCGATCCGTCGTCTGTTGAGTTCTGCCATAAAATCGGTCTCAACTACGTATCCTGCTCCCCGTTCCGCGTACCGATTGCCCGCCTCGCGGCAGCGCAAGCAGCGCTAAAGGATTAGATTAGCGCATAAAAACAGCACCGGGCGGGTTGATTAGTTTCAAACCGGCCGGTGCTTTGTTACTGCTATAATGTAGGGTTAACGTGCTTTTTTACGGCTTCGCAATTGTATCATTCCTTTAATGCAGCGACTATTTCCTTTATGATTATGTCGTACTCGTCATAATCCACCTGGCAGGTGCCTACCTGGAAATGCCCGCCGCCGCCGTGTTTCAGGCACAATGCTCCCACGTTTGCTTTGCATGTACGGTTAAGGATGCTGTGGCCTATCGCAATCGGGCAGTTTTTCTTATCTCTCCCGTCTACGACCCATACCGACACATTTTGCTCGGGGTAGATACTGTATACAAGGAATCTGTTTCCGGTATATATCTTGTCCAATCCCCGCAGGTCGGTAATGATTACATTCCCGTCAATCCAGGTGTGCTTTTTAACCATTTCCTTAAATAATACGTCTTGTTCAAAATACATCTTGACCCGCTCTTCGACATCGGGGATTTTGAGGATTGCATCTATATCGCTCTTGGCGCACTCATCTATGAGGTGTTCCATAAGCTCGTAATTGCTTATGCGGAAGTCATGAAAGCGTCCCAGTCCCGTACGCGGGTCCATAATGAATCCCAGCAGAACCCACCCCTCAGGGTTAAGTATTTCTTCACTGGTAAGCTTGCCTGAATCAACCTTATCTACCGCCTGCACCATTGTTTCAAAGTGCGGCAGTTTGTCTTTCCCGCCGTAATACTCGTATATTACCCTTGCTGCACTGTCCGCCGGGCGGCTCATACCTTTGAATTCCACGCCTTCTCCCAGCCTTGTGGTTTCACTAGAATGGTGGTCAAACCACATATTACACCCTTCAACAAAGGGAACGTTTGCAAGCACGTCCTGATCGGTTACTTCAACTATTCCGTCCTGCATATCCTTAGGGTGAACGAACTTCCAGCGATTAATTATTCCGAGTTCCTTGAGTAGCGCACCACATGCGAGTCCATCAAAATCAGATCTGGTTAACAATCTCATAGTCTTTCCTCCGTAATAATGTAAGTGCGGCGATGCCGCTAATTGCTTGATTTTATTATAGCATGAGATATTACTATACGCAATCGTAATTTATGCAAAGCTTTGATATTTTAACTAATGATGGGTGTGACAAAACACTCTATCTTTCCATATACATTTTCTTTTGAATTCAAGCGTTGTTTATGGTATACTGATTGACTGTGGGTATGTTTTATCGTTATTTTTATTGCTGAAAGGATTAGCCTTATGATAAAAAAAATCGTTTGTGACAGCTATGAAGATGCCTGCCGTTATGCGGCGGATATATATGCCGGGCAGCTTAAGGCAAAACCTGACAGTGTTCTTGGTCTTGCGACAGGCAGCACTCCAATCGGTCTGTATAACGAGCTTATATCAAGATCCCGGGCAGGTTTGATTGATTTTTCGCGCGCACGGACGTTTAATCTTGATGAGTATTATCCTATCAAGGCTACCCATCCGCAAAGCTACAGAGCGTTTATGGAAGAGCATCTGTTCAGCAAGGTAAAATTCGCCGATACCCGTATTATGAACGGCGAGACTGCCGACCCTCATGCCGAGTGTGCCGGTTATGATGCACAGATAGAGGCTGCGGGCGGTTTCGATTTATTGCTCCTTGGTATAGGAGTAAACGGGCATATTGCTTTTATTGAACCTGCTGCGTCATACCCTCTTGGTTCATATCTTGTAGACCTCGCCGAAGATACAATCGTTGCCAACTCCCGCTTCTTCAGCGAAGACGAAACGCAGCCTGTAATCGCTCTTTCAATGGGACTGAGTCCGATTTTTATGGCCAAGCGCATCCTGATGTTTGTGAGCGGCGCAAATAAAGCTGATATCATAAAAAAGCTTTTCGACGGTTATTTGCATACAGACTTGCCTGCAAGTTTTCTCCATTTGCACCCGGATGTAACTATCGTTCTTGATAAAGCTGCAAGCGGGGAATAAAAAATAAGCAACAAAGAAGTTATGTGTTCATTTCCGGAGTTCTATAAAAGGAGTTGACGATTTCTATGAGAAACACAGGAGTTATTGCAAGGGGAATAGTGACACCTATTTTCAGGCAGGGCGATGATATAGTAAATATGATTTGCAACAGCCTGCTCGAATCCGCAAAATGCGGAGGATTCGCTTTAGGCGACGGCGATATCGTTGGTGTAACTGAAGCCGTTGTCGGTCGCGCTCAGGGTAATTATGTCAGTCTTGAGCAAATTTCGAAGGATATCAGGTACAAATTCGGCGGAGGGTCTTTGGGTCTCGTTTTCCCGATATTGTCCCGAAACCGTTTTGCCAATGCGCTGGCAGGCATTGCAGGCGGATGCGACAAGGTGTTTATACAGTTTTCATATCCGTGCGATGAAGTCGGCAACAGTTTTTTGGAGATGTCTGTTTGCGACAGTAAAGGCGTCAACCCCTACACCGACAGTTTTACCGAAAAGCAATTTCGTGAAATTTTCGGAATGGAGACCGTTCATAAATTCACCGGTGTGGATTATATCGAATATTACAAGGATATTTCAGGCAACTGCGAAATCATTTTCTCAAACGACCCGAGATTTATCCTTAACTATACAAAAAATGTTCTCTGCTGCGACATCCACACCAGACATCGGACACAAGCTCTTTTAATTAAGGCCGGCGCAGAGCGTTGCCTTTGCCTTGATGATATTTTAAATGAACCGGTTGACGGCAGTGGTTTCAGTGAGTACGGTCTGCTTGGCTCAAATAAGGCGGCGGATGATTCGGTTAAACTTTTCCCCCGTGATACAGCGGAGTTTGTCGTGAATCTTCAAAATGAGCTGCGAAATCGCACAGGTTCAACACTGGAGGTTATGGTCTACGGCGACGGTTGCTTCAAGGACCCGGCAGGCGGTATTTGGGAGTTTGCCGATCCGGTAGTTTCACCTGCTTTCACAGACGGTCTTGCAGGCACTCCAAATGAATTAAAGATAAAATATATAGCGGACAATGATTTTGCCGACCTGTCCGGTCAAGAGCTCACCGACAGCGTTCGTGAGCGGATTAAAAATAAACAGAGCAACCTTGTGGGCGATATGGCTTCACAAGGTACAACACCCCGCAGAATTCATGATCTCGTCGGCAGCCTGTGTGATCTTGTAGCCGGCAGCGGCGACCGGGGCACACCGGTAGTTCTTGTGCAAAACTACTTCAAAAATTACGCAAGCGAGTAAATGCCGGAGACCAGATACGAGAGACTAGAGATGAGGGTTATGAAAAGATTAAACAGTTTCAGCAATTTTAACGCAGAAGCAGCGGCACAGGCCGCGGAGAGTTTCGGCACTCCACTGTACGTGTACGATGAAGCTCATATTCTTGAGCGGTGCCGCGAATGTATTGATATGCCTCAGGCTTACGGGTTGACTGTGCGATATGCGATGAAAGCAAATTCAAACAGAGCTCTTCTTAAGCTAATCACAGACGCCGGTCTTCATCTTGACGCGAGTTCGTTAAACGAGGTTAAACGTGCTTTTCTTGCGGGGATTCCGTATGAGCTTATCATGCTGACAACGCAAGAGGTATATACAGGCGAAGGAAGAAAACAGCTTGAGAAAATGCTTATTGCCGGGCTCAGATACAATGCGTGTTCCCTCAACCAGTTGCGGCTAATCGGCGATTTCGCTTCTTCCAATAACATCGACGTCGGCGTTCGCATCCATCCGGGCATAGGTTCAGGTGAGAGCGCAACAAGAAACACCGGCGATGACTACTCGTGCTTTGGTATTCACCTTTCAGACCTTAAGCAGGCACATGAGTATGCCGCAGAAAAGGAGATGGCATTCAAGCATATCCATGTACATATAGGTTCGGGAGCCGATACTAAAATGTGGCGCCAAAATATCGATTTACTGTTGGGTATCATCGAAGAGCATTTCCCGGATGCCGACACTGTTTGCTTCGGCGGCGGGCTTAAGGAAGCGCGTATGCCCGGTGAGTATGCTGCCGACGTCCCGCTTCTGGGCAGTTACGCAAAAATGCAAATTGATGATTTTTATAAGAGAACCGGACGAAAGCTGAAAATGGAAATCGAGCCCGGCACTTATATTGTCGCAAATTCCGGCTATGCTGTTACACGGCTCATAGACAAGAAAAAGACGAACCGCTCGAATTTCATAATCACAGACGGCGGTATGGAAATGAACTCCCGCCCACTGCTATACGGTTCAAAGCACCCTATATATGTAGTTTCCAACGACGGAACGCGGGTAATTTCGTCGGAATTTGATGAGGTTAAACATGATTTTGAGGCTGTAGTAGCCGGGAAATGCTGCGAGAGCGGTGATTGTCAGACATTGGATATGGACGGACATGCTGTTCCCCGGGCAATGGTTGAACCTACGATTGGCGACATTGTTATTATAGGTGGAGTCGGGGCTTACTGCTCGTCAATGTCACCATATAACTACAACTCCCACCCGCAGGCTCCGGAGGTCATATTCACCGGAGACGGAACATTAAAAGAAGTTCGCAGAAGACAAACCCTTGAACAGATGCTGGCAAATGAAGTGTGACTGTGAAAATTATCCGGATACGAGGAATCACATGAAAATACAAGTTGGCATAGTTGGATACGGCAACGTCGGAAAAGGCGCGGCTAAGGCGGTAGCGGCATCTTCTGACATGGAGCTGAAAGCAGTTTTCACGCGGCGCAGCCCCGGGGAAATAGAAGCAGCCGGAAGCAGCGTCGCTGTGTTGCCAGTGAGTGCTGCTGAAAGAAAAACCGGTGAAATAGACGTAATGCTGCTTTGCGGCGGTTCAGCCACCGACCTCCCTGAGCAGGGACCGTATTTTGCTTCGATGTTTAACACAGTTGACAGTTATGACAATCATGCCAGAATACCGGAATATATGGCAGCTATGAATAGATCCGCCGTTAAAACGACAGCAATAATATCGGCCGGATGGGATCCTGGACCGTTTTCAATGATTCGCGCGCTTTCCGAAGCGCTGCTTCCCGATGGAGCTACTTATACATTTTGGGGCAGAGGAGTTTCTCAGGGACACTCGGATGCAATACGACGGGTTGAGGGTGTTAAGCATGCCGTTCAATACACAATACCTGTAGATAGTGCGGTTGAAGCTGTTCGCAGCGGCGGAAAACCGGAGTTGTCACCGAGGCAGAGGATGATGCGCGAGTGCTTTGTCGTTGCTGAACCCGACGCCGATAAGAGTGTAATTGAAGAAGCCATAAAAAAAATGCCGCACTATTTCATCGATTATGATACCACGGTGATTTTCATTGATGCAGACGAGTTTGTGTCAAACCATTCAGAAATGCCGCACGGCGGGATGGTTCTGAGAAGCGGGAATACAGGGAAAAACAAGCATGTTATCGAGTTTTCGTTAAATCTGGATTCAAATCCTGAATTTACGGGAAGCATAATGGTTGCATATGCTCGAGCCGCATATCGAATGTCCCGCGAGAAATCGTTCGGAGCAAAGACAGTATACGATGTGCCGCTCAGCTACCTTTCGGCAAAGGACCGCGCCATGCTGATAAAAGAATTATTGTGACTCATTTTCCTCAATTTTCCTCACTGCTATCATAACCCGTATCAGATAATCTCTATCGTCGATTGCACAAATTTCGTTTAACGGATATTCTTCATAAGCATCTCCGCATATCTCATACCCGTTAGCCTCGATATACCCGCTCAGTTTTGCATAAAGCTCCCCGTTCGGACTGTATCCCCCGCGCATGTACCCTATAGCGTACAGTGCCGCCGGTCTTCTGTCGTACCCCTCCGGGTTATAGAAATAATACCTGTCAGGATGATACCAATCCCTTTGCTTTAACCGCTCCCGTGAATATGTAGCCCAGACCGGATAGTTTAAATCAAGGTCGGGGTTTTTCTTATTCATATCCTGATAAAAACTTAGGAGCGCATCGTAATCGGTCCTGCCCCGGCTGTAATCATTCAAGTCACCCAAAATGATTGCTTCCGCAGGCAGGAATTTTACTGTTACCGTGTTTTCATTAACATTTGATGCAGAATCTATCGCTTTTTTGAGCGTGAGAAGCAGTTTTCTCGCGCGTACCCACTCATCTATCTTCTTGTCAATTTCTACGATCTGCTGTTCGAATACCATATTTGCAAGCTCCGGAGTACGCCGATCCCTCAGCCCCATTATATCCTCAAGTGACATCCCAAGCTGTTGAAATGTACGAATTACGTTTACAATAGCAAGCTGTGAGCTGGAATAATAACGATAATTGTTATCCCCACGCGACACGGGAGAAAGCAAGCCCATCCTGTCATAATGCAGAAGGGTATCACGTGTTGTGCGTGAAAATTCTGCAAAATCACTGATTGGAAGAAGTCCACTTTTGCGCATTATATATCCTTTCTTTGTATACATATCTGTTCATTATTTTGCAAACTGTTGTCTTACACAAGGGTTTATTTATTGCTTTTTCATTCATTTTTCCACTATTTTGTCTATTTTACACTAATCTCATACTATTTTGCAACTAATTTATAATGATTATCACAATTAATTTTTTCTTGACTCTAGTGTTACACAATAGTGTATAGATTATATCGGTACTACAAAGAAGGAGGTAACGGGAAAATGATGTGGTTTAAAAATCTCAAAGTAAGAAGTAAATTGCTGATATCATTTACTCTTATTATCTTACTCGCCGCACTAACAGGAACCTTCATTATCACGGGTATGATAAACGTAAATGACAGCTACACGGATGCCATGGATTTGACAGGTATGCGAATCGAGCACATTTTTAAAGTTAAGGATTACTTCTCAAAGGCCCGGATGGCATTACGTGATGTGTACTACCCGGAAAATGATGTCGATGATTTAGCCCGGTTATCCGCAGAGCTGGATAAGGCACTGGATGCGTTGACAGAGGAGTTGAACTCCTTACATATAATCGCTGCTCCGGCCGTTCAGGAAAGAATAGAGATTATTCTTCCCCAGGTTGAGTTATACCGGTCAGATTCAGAAGGCGCAATAGCTATTCTGCTCGCTGTTGATGATTTCTCATATGATAACAAAGATTATCACGAGGCATTGATGGAGGTGGAAAAAAAAATCAACGATATGAACAAATCTTACGCTGATTCCATGACAGATGTAATTGACGGCTTACCCGCGCTTGCTATTAAAGCTCTGGAAAATCTTGCAGATTCGAATAATGATTATGCCGACAATATCATCTTTTTGGCTGTCGGGGCGTTCTGCCTTGTCGCAGCCTTTTCCTTCACCATAGCTATATATATATCCGGACTCACGAGCAAGCCTCTTATCCCGCTTGCTACATTTATGAACAAAGCGGGAACGACCGGCGACATAACACTCCGGCCTGAAGACGTTGAAGTAATCAGCAAGTATGCAAAAACAAAGGATGAGATCGGCAGAGCAATATCCGGCGCCGCATCTTTTGTATCACATGCTGTGACTATCTCAAAAATCCTGGAAACTGTTGCCGACGGCGATTTGACCGTCGATATTGTACAGCTCTCCGACGATGATGTTATGGCGAAATCCATAATACACATGGTTGACAGCCTGAGCAGTATGTTTAGCGAGATTCAATCCACAACCGACCAGGTTTCAACAGGGTCACGGCAAGTTTCCGACGGCGCTCAGTCATTGGCGCAGGGTTCGACGCAACAGGCCGCTTCCATCGAGGAGCTCTCCGGTGCGATTGCCGATATTTCACAAAAGACAAAGGATAACGTCATGACAGCGGAAAAAACCTCTGAGCTTTCAAACAGGATAAAAGAAAGCGCTGAAAAAGGAAGCCGCCAAATGGACGAAATGATTATCGCAGTCAAAGACATCAATGACGCCAGCCAGTCCATCAGCCAAATAATCAAGACTATCGATGATATTGCCTTCCAGACAAATATACTGGCGCTGAACGCAGCAGTTGAAGCGGCGCGAGCCGGGCAGCACGGCAAGGGCTTTGCGGTGGTCGCCGAAGAAGTACGCAATCTAGCCGCAAAAAGCGCAGAAGCAGCTAAAGAAACCGGCGATATGATTCAAAACTCCATGAACAAGGCGGAGTTTGGTTCGACGATTGCGGATGAAACAGCCGTCAGCCTCACTGAAATCGTCACGGGCATAAACGAATCAAGCGTTTTCATCGACGAAATTGCAAAAGCTTCCGAGGAACAGGCACATGGAATATCGCAAATCAATGTCGGTATCGATCAGGTGGCACAGGTAGTGCAACAGAATAGCGCAACTGCAGAGGAATCTGCGGCAGCATCAGAGGAAATGAGCAGTCAGGCTGCAGCGCTTGAACAGCTACTCAGCTTATTTAAAGTAAAGCAAACAAATATGGCTCCTTTTGCCGACTTTCCTTCGCAATACAGCTTAGGCGCACCAAGCTCAAGCAACCCGGATGCAAACCGGCTTCCTTGACCGCCCTCTCATAAAAATGATACAATAATGAGTAAATTATGCTCATAAAAATAATGCACAGGATATTTATTGCCATAATTATGTTGTGCCCGGAATAACAGAAAGGAAGTAAACCAAAATGCCAAACATTAGACCAATCTCTGACCTGCGGAACAATTCAAACGAAATAAGCGAGTTTTGCCGCACTGCTCGCGAGCCTGTTTTTATAACGAAAAACGGCGTTGGCGACATGGTTGTTATGAGCATTGATATGTTCGAAAGACAACAAGCACAACTTGATCTTTACTCAAAACTTGCAGAAGCGGAAGCAGAAGTCGTCTCCGGCTCTGAAGGCACAGGCTTTTTTGAGCTGGTAAAGAGAATGAGGGTTGATGCAAATGGAAGAGTATAACGTAATAATATCTTCGGCAGGGCAAAACGATTTCCTGGAGATAACAGAGTTTCTCGAGCTTTTATCTCCCGAGGAAGCAACTGTGTACCTTGACAGTGTTCTCGAAAAGACCCGGATACTGGCTGCGACTCCCGAAATTTGCCCCTTTGCGAGGGATTCGCAACTGCGTCTGCGCGGTTACAGGGTGCTATCTGTGGATAACTACATCTTCTTCTTTACGATGAGCGGCAAAAACGTATATATCCGCAGAATACTGTACGCAAGAAGGCAATACGACAGGGTCTTGTAAGCGCTCCGGGGCGGGAACCAGCCATAAGTAAACAATTTACTTATGGCTTTTCCCGGATAACGCAGCATCTTGACATTGTTGCGGTATCATGACATACTTATGGCATTTCCCGAAAGGAATGCCTGTTTTTATGTCTGATAATCTTTATACGTTTGAAAATGCCGAGTACAAGGACGCATACCGCCACACGACAGCACATATTCTGGCTCAGGCTGTCAAGCGGCTGTTTCCGGCAGTTAAGCTGGCTATCGGCCCGGCAATCGCCGACGGGTTTTATTATGATTTTGATACACCGGAGACGTTCACTCCGGAAACCCTTGAACTGATTGAAGCCGAAATGCGAAAAATCAGCAAAGAGAAGCTTGCTCTTGAACGATTTGAGCTTTCCCGCGAGGATGCGCTGAAAATGGTCAGAGAGCAGAATGAGCCGTATAAGGCAGAGCTTATCAACGATTTGCCCGATGATGCTGTAATAAGTTTCTATAAACAGGGCGAGTTTACCGATATGTGCGCCGGACCCCATGTCGATACGACTGCCAGAATTAAAGCAAACGCGCTTAAGCTCACAACTTGTACAGGTGCTTACTGGCGGGGTGATGCCGAAAATAAGATGCTCCAACGCGTGTATGGCACATGTTTTATGAGTAAGGATGAACTCGACGAGCATTTAAGATTAATTGAAGAAGCTAAGCTTCGCGACCACAGAAAGCTTGGACGCGAGCTGGATTTGTACGCTCTATATGACGAAGGTCCGGGCTTTCCGTTTTTCTTCCCAAAGGGTATGATCATCAAAAATGAGCTTGTCGCTTTTTGGCGCGAGGAACACAGGCGGGCGGGATACGAAGAAATCAGCACACCGCTTATTCTCAACGAAGAACTCTGGCATCGCTCAGGTCATTGGGATCATTATAAAGAAAATATGTATTTTACAAAGATAGACGACGGCGACTATGCCATCAAGCCAATGAACTGCCCGGGAGGCATGCTTGCTTTCAAACGCCGTATGTGGAGTTACCGCGAGTTGCCCGTACGTACAGCAGAGCTTGGTATAGTTCATCGTCATGAGCTTTCGGGAGCATTGCACGGTTTGATGCGCGTACGATATATTACACAGGACGATGCGCATATATACATGATGCCCGAGCATGTCCCGGCTGAGATAGCGGCAGTCATCGAGCTTGCCGACCGGATATACAGCGTATTTGGTTTTGAATACCGCGTTGAGCTTTCCACCCGCCCCGAGAAGTTCATGGGGGAAATAGAAAAGTGGGATATGGCAGAAAGAATCCTTGAAGATGTGTTGATCGAAAAAAAGATTAACTACCGCATAAATCCGGGTGACGGCGCGTTTTACGGCCCGAAAATCGACTTCCATCTTCTGGACTGTCTTAAACGCTCCTGGCAATGCGCTACATTACAGCTTGATTTTCAAATGCCCGAACGATTTGAGCTTGAATATGTCGGATCTGACGGTGAGAAACACCGCCCCGTCATGATCCATCGCACTATATTAGGCTCGCTCGAACGCTTTATGGCCATTCTTACAGAGCATTATGCCGGCGCATTCCCGCTCTGGCTTGCACCTGTACAGATTGTTGTCATGCCTATTACAGAGCGTACACACGCCTATGCCTGGGATGTTTTTGACAAGTTAGCCGCCGCCGGCTTCCGTGTTGATTCTGACTTCCGTAACGAGAAAATAGGGTTTAAGATTCGCGAGGCGCAGATGCAGAAGATTCCATATATGCTTGTTTTAGGCGATAAGGAAGCCGAAAACGGGCTTGTAACCGTACGCAAACGCCATGAAGGCGACACAGGAGCCGTGTCGCCGGACGTGTTTATACAAAACCTCACAAACGAAATACGCGAGAGGGGTTAGTTATGCCAGTTCCGGAAGGCTCCGGAGTAATTGTCTAAAGTCTGTAAGCCTGCTGTTAAGCGACCATCCAAATGCATCCTCATTCTCTGTCCGGCCGGACTCAACCTGTTTATTAAATCACGTAAATCCTGATATAGGCAGCATAAATATACATTAGATAACACTATATCAGCGTTTATACAGCGAGTCAATTTCCGGCATTTTACATGAATCTTATTTGACAACCCGGGGAAACTGTGTTAGTATCGTCCGGTATCGTACATATCCGTGCGCTTAGTTTCGGGACAATGCCGTAAACGGTGTCTTTTCCGCCCGATACTCAGCCACAGGACATCAAACGCGACAGTATTGACGCGTAAAGAAAAGAAAGGTTATTTACAATGATTACAAAAGAGCAAAAAGAGCAAGTTATCGAAAACAACCGCACCCATGAAACCGACACGGGATCGCCGGAAGTGCAAATCGCAATACTCACCGAGCGTATCAAGCAGCTTACGGAACACCTTAAAGTCCACAAAAAAGACAAGCACAGCGAGCTCGGGCTGTTAAAGATGGTCGGACGCCGCCGTAATCTCCTAGATTATCTTGCGAAAAAGGACATCGAGCGTTACAGAGCGTGTATTGCAAAGCTTGGCATAAGAAAGTAACCAGTAAATACCGGAGCCGGACTGTATTAACCAGGCCGGCTCCGTCATGCAGTAAGGAGTAGAAGATATGATTATCAGCAAGAGAGAATTCGCAAATGTTAAGAAGTACAGTATGGAATTTGCCGGACGGCCGCTTACGATGGAGACAGGAAAGCTGGCTGAATTATGTAACGCATCGGTTCTTGTCCGGTATGGAGAGACAGTAGTACTTGTCGCTGTGACTGCCTCGCCGCGTCCACGCGACGGTATAGACTTTTTCCCGTTATCGGTAGATTTTGAAGAGAAGCTGTACGCCGTAGGCAGAATCCCGGGCGGATATCTGCGCCGCGAGGGAAGACCGGCGGAGCGTGCGGTACTCGCGGGTCGTATGATAGACAGGCCGATGCGTCCATTGTTCCCGGATGACCTTCGCAACGATGTTGCAATAACCTGCACAATCCTTGCAGTAGACCACGACTGCTCACCTGAAATTGCGGCAATGGCCGGTGCATCTGCAGCAATTTCAATTTCCGACATACCGTTTAACGGTCCTATAGCCGGAGTCGGACTCGGTTACATAGACGGAAATTTTATTATTAACCCGACAACAGCCCAGCGCGATGTGACTGAGATGTACTGCACAATCGCATCCACGGCTAGCAAGGTTGTAATGATTGAAGCCGCCGGAAACGAGATACCCGACGATATTATGCTTGAGGGTATCAAAGCCGCACATGAAGCAATCCAGCCGGTAATTACGCTTATAGAACAAATGGTGTCGGAAATAGGAAAAAAGAAATTTGAGTATGCCAAAGCGTCATTTAACGAAGAGCTGCTCGCAAAAATAGTAGACAGATATCTGGAGGATGTAAAACACTCCATGGACACAGATGACAAGAAGGTGCGCGAGGAGCGGTACAATGCTGTAGTAGAACGCATGATAGCCGACTTCGAGGAAGAGTACCCGGAAATCACAGCGCAGCTTGAAGAAATAACGTATAAAATACAGAAAAAAGTCGTCAAAGCCTGGCTTTTGCAAGGTAAGCGCGTTGACGGCAGAGCTATGAACGAAATACGACCGCTCGCCGCCGAGGTAGGACTCCTGCCTCAGGTGCATGGCTCCGGGCTGTATACACGCGGGCAAACACAAGTGCTTTCAATAGCAACGCTCGGCACAGTATCAAACGTGCAAAAGCTTGATACTATATATGAAGAAGAGACCAAGCGTTATATGCACCATTATAACTTCCCGTCATTTTCTGTCGGCGAAGCACGCGGCGTGCGTTCTACAACACGCCGTGAGCAAGGGCACGGCGCTCTTGCAGAAAAAGCGCTTGAACCCGTTTTACCCGGTATCGACGAGTTCCCGTATGCAATACGCGTAGTATCAGAAGTGCTGTCATCAAACGGCTCAACATCACAAGGCGCAATCTGCGGTTCAACTCTGGCGCTTATGGACGCAGGCGTACCTATAAAAGCCCCTGTAGCCGGGATTTCATGCGGTCTTATATCTGACGAAGACAAATGGACAACATTTATCGACATACAAGGTGTTGAGGATTTCCACGGCGAGATGGATTTTAAAGTCGGCGGGACAAAAAAAGGTATAACCGCTATTCAAATGGACCTTAAAAACGATGGTCTTACTATGGAGATAATAAAATCGGCATTTGATATGTGCCGTGAAGCACGCATACAAATGCTCGACGAAGTTATGCTGCCGACAATTTCCGAACCACGCAACGAGCTTGCTCCGACCGCACCTAAGATGATAATGATGAAAATTCATCCTGATAAAATCAGGGAGGTCATCGGCTCGGGCGGAAAGGTCATCCAGAAGATTTGTGCAGATACGGGAGCCAAGGTCGATATTGAAGACGACGGTAGTATATACATTGCATCAGCGGATATCGAAGCATGCCGCACTGCAAAGAAGATGATTGATGATATAGTATTTGTTCCCGAAATCGGAAAGATTTATTACGGGAAGGTAGTGCGGGTTATCCCGATCGGCGCGTTTGTGGAGCTGGTACCCGGTAAGGATGGAATGGTTCATATATCAAAGCTTGAGAACCGCCGTGTCGAAAAAGTTGAAGATGTCCTTAAGGAAGGCGATATGACATGGGTCAAGGTCATGGAAATTGACGACCGCGGCCGTGTTAACCTTTCAAGGAAGGATGCAATTAAAGATCGCGATGCACAGGGTCTGAAGGATTAAACTCCGGTTATCGGACACAGCCGGTTACAGCAACTAAATAATTACGGGGCAGCATTTCTGCTGCCCCTTTTTTATATTGAATCTTTATATAACTAAGTACTTATTTCTTTTTGCCGTAGAACGTTTCCTCATATTTAGGCCTGTCCATGTCGGCTTCAAAGAACAATGCAATACAACCGGGTCCGACATGCGCGCCGATGACCGGTCCCATCATGACAAGGAGTATCTCCTTTACCTCAGCAGCTTTTTTTACCATCTCGGCAACCTTCTGTGCGTCTTCCAGACAATTTGAATGACTTATAATCACAGTATCAAGCTTTGTTTCCGGCTTTAGGCTTCGTTTCATCTGGTTAACCAGTGTTTCAAGTGCGGCTTTGCGCCCGCGGGCTTTATCCTTAAGCTTGAGTGTGCCGTCAGGATGCACGTTGAGAAGCGGTTTAATCCCGATTATAGAGCCCGCGACAGCCTGCAGCTTGCTCAAGCGACCGCCGCGATGCAGATACATCAGGTCATCAACGGTAAACAACGAAAAACAGGAATGCCTTTTCTCTTCCAGCCACTTTGCGGTTTCCTCGGCAGAAAGCCCCTCGGCGCGCTTGTTCACAGCAAGCAGTGTTACAAGTCCTGTTCCGCCGGCTGCGTTCATTCCGTCTACGGGATAGATTTTGCAATCGGGGAAAGTCTCTTTGACCTCCTGAAGAGCAATCACAGCATTTTGGGCTGTGCCGGACAGGCCGCTGCTCAGTAATATAACAAGCAGTTCCTCATCCTTTTTTGCATACTCGGTAAAGACTTGCACAAATGTCTCAGGGTTAATGAGAGTTGTGCCGGCGACGCCGCCATCCGCCAGCGCTTTATAGAAATCTATATCAGATATATCCTTCCAGCGGCCGTCGTCGTGTGTTACCCCGTTTAGGTGGAACGGGATAGGTATAACTTTAAGTTCATTTTCGTCAATGTACTCCTGAGGTAAGTCGTAGCTTGTATCTACCATAATTGTAAATTTGCTCATCAATATAATCACCTTTCTGAGTTAGTAGAAATCCAGTTAATTTTTCAACCTTTTGACATTATTACATCGTTTTATACAAAACACAAGTGTTTTGTTAATATATTTATTAATCGATAGCTTATAATTGCAGATGGTAAGTATGAAAAAGAAACAGCCCTGTTACAGGCTGCATCTGTTTTTACTATATAGTTTTGATTATGCAATGCTTATACGCGGGTCATCATCTTAGGGTTAAAAGTGTTTTCATCTTTTCTGCGTTTGAATGCGAATATATAACTGAGAAGCCCGGCGATAAAGAGTGTTATATGCACAAGTGTCCACCAGTCAACCGTTGTCATTGATTGCCTCATATCCTGAGAAAGTATGAAAATGATTATTGCTATAATTGCAAGGAACGGAATTGCCAGAACCAATAACAGTTTGTTATTTTTTCTGTCTTCGTCTTCCTCAGCTGCATCATATATCCCGCCATAACCATCACTGTCTCTTTTCTTCGAAAGCAGGATACGGATGCCCATCATAAGAGCCAGAATCGCTCCGGCTATGCTGAGAATCAGATTCCACAGCGCCCAGGTGCTTGCTCCCGAGTCCCCCCACCAGGGTGATAACGGGATTTGCCAGTCCTCTATTATGTATATCGTATCGTCAGGGTTTTCCAGGGATTCCGGCGCATATACAGATGTTTTATTCTGCTCAGAGCCTTCACCGGAACCCGGAGCATCTGGTGCCAATCCCAATATGCCTGCAACAGGTGAAAAAGAGGTGAATACCAACGCGATAATCATTAAAAATGTGACCGCTGTTTTCACCTTGTTTTTATTTATGCCAAACCCTGTCAACTTCAATAATCTCTTTTCATTTGTTTTGCCAAACAGCTCATTGTTATTCATCATAATGTGTATTCTCCATCCGCCCTACAACAACATGCTTATCACAACACTGTTTCTATGGCAAACTATATCACAGCGATAAAAAAAGTGTGCGAAGGTTTCTTATTCTTAACCTTCTCACACTTTGATGCATCTATTGTGACTTTATTGTGACACTTGCTTTACCTGCAAGGTTTTAATCATCTGTTACACCCGATCTGTATGTCACGCCCGGTTCAGGGGTGATGCCGGAGTAATGAAACAGCTCTGATACTGTAACCAGTTGAAATCCCCTGTCGATCAATGCGGGAATTAAACGTGCTGCAGCTACTGCCGTAGGCTCTGACAGGTCATGTAGGAGGATAATATCCCTGTCCTTGACGTTGTTCATTATGTGATTATATGTTGTGTTGGCGTTTCTGGTTCTCCAGTCAAACGGATCTAAGGACCAACTGATAATAGGCATCCCAAGCTCTGCCGTTACATTTCTTACCGTTTGATTGACTGAGCCATACGGCGGTCTCATATTCGAAGGGGGGGTGCCTGTGACGGACTCGATTGCATCATTTGTAGTAATCATTTCCTGGCGAACCCTTTCCTCGGATAATCTGGTAAGCATCCTGTGCGACCATGAGTGATTTGCTATTTCATTGCCCATTTCGAAAGCGCGTATAACTATATCTCTGTTTCTCTGAACCCGGTTTCCGGTAACATAAAATGTCGCAACAGCACCATATTGCTCCAAAGCATCCAGAATCGGAGGTGTATATATACTGGGACCGTCGTCGAATGTGAGGGCAATCATTGGCTTTGACGGATCGATTCCTCTTGTAACAACACTTTCTGAAAACGATTGGCTCGTATTAATTCCAAATACACCCTCCGCCGTGTCCCAGTCAATAGAGAAATCCAGCACTGCCGCTATATCGCGTATATTGAAATATACTTCCCCGGTAATACTGTAAGCGGAAATAGAGACCTCATCTCCGTCAAGTAATACGTTTATGTCCGCCGGTGTCGCTGTTGCCGCATTTGCAATTCTTCTTGACATGTTGAACCCTATCGCGCTCAATGGTACATCGCTTATAATATGCAGTGATGTGTTCCTGTCTCTCCACATAAGAGCGAACTGATTTTCAGTACCTGACAGGGCAATGGCTATCTCAAATATATCTACATAAACTCTTCCGCTTATGTCGTATGCACGTAACGGCGAACGTGTACCGTTAACAGTAATGGTAGTATTTGAACGCAACGCATCGACCGGCTCCTGCGCACCGGCAGGCAGCGTCGTACCGAGAATTAGATAAAGGCATAATAAGAATGCAGTTAATCTCTTTGCCACATTTACTCCTCCTTGCCTGATGCTCTCAAGATATCATAGTTTGGTGTAAAATTACAAGTATTGATAAATTAATTTTGTCATAGTATAATGATAAAAATAATTTGCGCCGGGGAAAGGTCGCACTAATCGGGGAGTTAGCGGTGCCCTGTAACCTGCAATCCGCTACAGCAGGGGTGAATCCCGGTCCCCGGATCTCTAATGTGCCGTCAGCCCCTGATAAGCAGCGTTGACGAGTCGGTCTCGCGCAACGTGAACTCGCGAACCATGTCAGGCGGGGAACCGAGCAGCATTAAGCGATATCTCGCGTGTGCCGCGAGGCAACCGGCTAAGAGCCGGCTGTCAGGTCAGCGGGCATATTATATTTTCAAAGACCGGTGTGCGATCTTTCATCGGCGCAAATTACCTCCGTAAAACAGAAAGCAGGGATCAGGAGACGAAGTAAGCGATGTATCAAGCTCTGTACAGAAAATACAGACCGCGCCGTTTTGGCGATGTAGCAGGTCAGGAGCATATAACCGAAACACTGCGGCGTCAAATAGTCAGCGGCAGGCTTTCTCATGCATATCTTTTTGTCGGCACACGGGGTACAGGAAAGACAACATGCGCAAAAATTCTTTCCCGTGCCGTGAACTGTCTGGCTCCCGATGATGGCGAGCCTTGTAATAAATGCACATCCTGTCTGGGAATTGAAGACGGAAGCATATTGGATGTACTTGAGCTTGATGCTGCGTCCAATAACAGCGTCGATAATGTCAGAGCGCTGCGTGATGAAGCTATTTATTCTCCGGCGACCGTCAAAAAGCGCGTATATATCGTAGACGAGGTCCATATGCTTTCACTCTCTGCGTTTAACGCGCTTCTTAAAATCCTCGAGGAACCTCCTGAGCATATCCTGTTTATTCTGGCGACTACAGAATTGCATAAAGTACCGGCGACCATTCAGGGGCGATGTCAAAAGTTCTCATTTAAACGATTACCCCCCGCTGTTCTCACTGCAAGGCTGAATATGATTGCTGCAAGCGAGGGCTTGACGCTTACCGCTGACGCGGTCGAAAGACTCTCTGCATTAGCAGACGGCTCTATGCGCGACGGTGTTTCATTGCTCGATCAGTGTGCGTCCGAAAAGCTTGTTGATTTAAAATGTGTTTTAAATACGCTCGGTCTTACGGGGCATCAGGAAGTCTCACGCCTTGTAGATGCATTCGCAGAGCGGGATGTTGTGTCTGCACTCGGACTCCTTGACGACCTGTATAATGATGGCAGGGATATGGCCTCGCTGCTGGGTGAGATGGCTATTTTGCTGCGCGACTCGCTTGTTTATCAGCTCTCTCCCGATTCCGGCCTGCTCAGTGCAGGTTTTGAACATGCTTTTCTTTCCTCGCTGTCAAAAAAGATGTCCCCCGCCCGATTATTTTACTGTCTTGATGTCCTTAAAGCAGCTATAACCGCCCTGCCACGCGGTGGCAGTTCAAGGCTCGCTGTTGAAATGTGTATACTAAAAATGTGCGATGAGCGGTTATCTGATGACAGTGCTGCGATGCTTTCCCGCATTTCACGGCTGGAGGCGGACGAGGCGGAAAACACATTGGCCGGTAAGGTCAATAGTGTTGCGGCAAAAGGATTCTGCGATGTCGAAGCAGTAAAGGGCGTTGACAAAGTTGATTTGGTAAAAAGCGATGACGAAGCTGTTGCGGTAAAGAGCGTTGACGAAGCCGATGCAGTAAAAAGCGTTGACGAAGCTGTTGCGGTAAAGAGCGATGTCGAAGCCGATGTCGCCGCTATAGATGAGGTTGCGGCTGCGGGTATTGATGTAAAGCCTGTTGCAGATGATGCGAACTTCTGGTCTGTTGTGCTGGAGTTTCTGAGGAGCGACCCTCCTGTTTACGCGTTACTCAGTGACAGCTCCAAGGCTCAGGCTCACAAGACCGGCGACAAGCTGGTTGTCAATGTGACTGATTCTTTTACCGCAAGCTTAATTGAATCAGATTTTTCCGTACCTTTGAAGGAAGCCGCCGTTAAAGCGTCCGGGCATAATATTGATATAAGTGTTGTGGTGGGAATTGATGAACCCCGGGAAAATAAACACAGCAAGCTTGAAAGCTTGAGTGCATTCGGGATAGTCGATTTTAAATAATGGCATTTGGACTTATGTTAACAATATCTAAATAAAGGGGAGATTTTATTTTGGCTAAAAAGGGTGGATTTCGCGGCGGCGGTTTGGGCGGCATGAACATGAACATGATAAAGCAGGCTCAAAAGATGCAGGAAGACATGATGAAGATGCAGACTGAAATGGAAGAAAAAATGTTCAGTGCGCAATCAGGCGGCGGCGCGGTTACCGCTGTAGTGACCGGAAAGCGGGAGCTTTCGGAGCTTGTCATTGAACCTGATGCGGTTGACCCCGAGGATGTTGAAATGCTTCAGGACCTTATTGTTGCGGCTGTAAATGAAGCTATGCGCAAGGCTGAAACAAGCATGGCGGATTCTATGTCCAAGCTGACAGGCGGATTGAACCTGCCATTTTAGGTTATGATAATTTATGCAAAATTTAATTTAGGTTGTCCGTCAAAGTGAAGGGCAACCTAAATCATTTTCAATATTTATTTAGGCAATAACCGTCAGGGTGCAGTCATGGTTACGGTGAAGACGCCGACTCGGATTCCCACTGTTGGGGCTGTGGTGAGGGTTGCGGCGTGGGTAACGGCGTAGTTCCCGGTTCGGGTATTGGTTGCGGCGCCGGTATGGGTCTGGATTCCGGCATTGGTATCTTTCCGTCCTCGCGCACAAGTACCCAGTAAAATGAAAAATCGTTTGCCATGCTCCAGTCTGTAATGTCGTCGTAACTGAATGTGTCAAATCTGGAAATATGGTCACATAAATACACTATCCCCTGACCAACCAAATCACCGGTCAATGCATTGACTTCTATGACAAAAAGCGATTCCTGATTGTGTGTATATACGATTGCCGGTGTGCCGTTATCGAAAGAACCCACTGATGCAACAAAACAACAGTCATGTATCATATCTCCGTAAAGATAATGAAGATACTCATCCGGCGTAAAATTTTCATGGATTTCGTGGAACATTTTTCCCGAATCGCGTACATAAAACAGAACCTGCCAAATCGGAGCGTCCAGAGGATCGGCGCTTTCTACGTATCTGGCACCGCGCAGTTCTATAGAGAACGAACGCGTATCCCCTGTGGGGTCTACATAATCAACGCCTTCGTGAGGGGTAGCATCCAGAGCCAAAGCAATTGCTGTTTCTTTCGATATTGCGTTGATGTCAATTGTGACACCCCCATTATCCGGTTGATTTTCCCCGCCGGGTTGTTGCCCGTCTCCGTCCTCTCCGGGTTGCCCGCCCTCTCCGGGTTGCCCGTCCTCACCGGGTTGCTCCGTTTCATCCGGCGGGTAGGCGGCTTCGGTCTCAATTGTCTCGATTCCCTGATTATCCGGCGATGCAGCGATAATAAACGGGAAAACGAAAACAGAGAAAATCACCAGCGCGCACGCTCCTGCTATGGTTATGATATTTGCGAACTTTTTGTTTTTCAAGGTCTTATACCTCCTTAGTTTATTCGTGCCTGTTGCTAAATCTATGTTTTTAGCCGGCACTGTGGGGTATGATACCTTGCGGTTATTTTAGAGTTGCTAACAAGTTGTTAGAAAGTTGTAAAATGAATTTTTATATTTGTTCCTATTCCCGGCTCAGATTCAATATCTATTCGAGCACCGTGCAACGATACTATTTGAGAGACAATACTTAACCCAAGCCCTACCCCGCCATGCTTGCGGGAACGCGATTTATCCACACGGTAAAAAGGCGCCATGACTCTTTCCGCCTCCCGCCGTTCCATGCCGCAGCCCGTATCCCTCACTTCGATGACCGGGTGGCTTTCCATATACGTGCGTATGGTTATAACGGCATCATCATTTGATGCTTTTGCCGCATTTTCCACGAGGTTCTGAAGCATCAGAAGAATAAGCATCTTATCACCTACAATATGCGTGAGCTCCGGGAACATCAGCAGTTCAAGATTTCCCGGAGCCAGCTTCGGGTGCATCATTGCTTCAAGTTCATCAAAAAGCCCGGGAATATATATTGTTTCCCATTCAATATTTTCATCCCGTGAATAAGCGAGGTCAAGAAGCTTTTCAGACAAATTTTCCAGACGTAACGTCATGTCGTGTAAATGAGCCGCCGCAATCATGCGCTCTTCTTCGGTGGTTTTTGCACTGTGCAGATACTCCGAATATCCTAAAATGGACGTCATCGGCGTTTTTATCTCATGTGTCAAATCATCAATGAATTGCTGTTTATCCTCAGCCGATTTTGTCAACTGCGCCATTTTCTCCTCTATTGAATCCGCCATTCGGTTGAAGCTGTCCGCGAGAGTCCCGAGTTCGTCATTGCTATTGACGCGGACTCTCTTGTCATATGCTCCGTCTGCTATTTCGGCAGTAATAGCTGTCAATTTTGTAATTGGTTTTGTCATGTGCCTTAGAAGCAGATATATTGATATGCCCAGAAAAACAAGCACAATAACGTTTACAACAGCAAAAACCCTGCCGATGGTCGCCCTGAAGTCGTCTATCTGACTGATATCGCGGGCATATATAAATGTGAGGTGCTGATATTCGGGGAGTTTTGACGCGACAAAAACATGCCTTTTACCTCCAACAGTCCCTTCCATGATGCTTTTGCTTTGTGCATTTTCGAGGTTCAAAAGCTGCAAATCCATATCTTGTATGCTCGTAAATATTACGGTCTCGTCTTTATATAAGGCGAGCAGAATTCCCTGCTGTTCATAAAACACAGCAAGAGGGCTTATGATTGCAATAAGCCGCTCATTGCTTTGCGGCGTGTCAGAGTAAAACCCTTCAGCACTTGAAATCCTGCTTATAACAGATGACATAATCATTTCATGTTCCCGGATGCTGTTTTCTGTTTCTCTTTGCCGGTTCAAGTCATATGAGTATGAGGTGAGATATAAAACACCGGTATTAAAAGCAAGTATAAAGATAGCCAGAGTGCCTATAAATATCTTCCGCCACAATTTCACTTCGATTGCCGCTCCTTAAATCTCCATCCTGTAGCCAAGCTTATATACGGTTTTAATACGGTTCTCAAAGCTTAGCTTTTTCCTGAGCTTTGTGATATGCACGTCAACAGTCCGCGTATCGCCGAAGTAGTCATAACCCCAA
>Ga0123356_10000958_pt1 | contig 31950 bp, 28 predicted proteins | sample TergutEmb28metaG_2_FD_92546 | JGI IMG/M metagenome (GOLD analysis project Ga0123356, IMG submission 92546) | Embiratermes neotenicus P3 segment gut microbial communities from Petit-Saut dam, French Guiana - Emb289 P3 | ecosystem: Host-associated > Arthropoda: Insects > Digestive system > Gut ...
ATCGATTCGGATCCGGGGATGGCGGTGTTCGCGACCGCCATCCTCGAGCATGAGTCTGGCAAGCGGCACAGGTGGCCGCGACGATGGGTTGGCACCGCTGTTCATGCCGAGGCCGTGTTCGCCTTGCTCAACTCGGTGTGGTCACTGTATCCGACGACCGGCGCGGCAATCATGCGGACCGAGCTGGTACGCGATGCAGGGGGGTTCGGCGAGATGGACAGCGGCGCGGATTGGTGCCTGGGCGTTTCGCTGGCGTTTCGCGGCCGCATCGGTTGGAGTGAGGTGCCGGGCCGGGTCTACCGGCTCCATGCCGGCTCGATACGAGTCCGGCATGCGACGCTACGACATCTGCGGCCGAAGGCTCGAAAGGTGCGTGCCCGAATTCGGCAAGACGCCGGCATCCCCGCATGGGTGCGCCGGGTGCTGCCGCTGATCGCACTCGCTCAGCTCGCGGCGGTTGCGGGTCATGCCCTGCTGGGGGTCGGACGTCGGCTGAGCGGGTCCCGCCCGACGCAGCTACGGCCGTTCGAATCAACGCGCCGTGATCACTGAGCAGTGGACGCCTGACCTCCAGTGCGGCGTATGACGACTACCGCGATCGCGCCTGCCAACGTCACCGCGAGCAAGATGGGTAGAAGCAGGCCGATCCCGCCGGAGCTCGGACAGGCGGATCGAGTCGCGCCGCCACCGCCTCCCGTGCTTCCGGTGACCATCAGCCCGCCCAGCGACACGACTGGATTCGCGCCAGCCGCGTTCGGCGCTATGGATGGGCCTCGGGGGATTGCGGGGGCGGACGAAGAGACGAGGCCGGAGACTGCGCGGCCCGCCAGACCGTCTGAACTGAGCTGCCGGAGCTCGCCGGGCGAGAGATGGCGCGGCCGCGCGCGGGCGGCTTCGCATCTGGGGGAAGGCGCGTTGCAACCGCCCGGGATCGTCTCGTAATACTGATCTACGGACGAGTCGCCCGGGGGCGCGCACCTGGCTGCCCGTGCGTGCGGCGGAACCGCCAGTACCGCCAGGCACGCGAGCACCACGAGCCAGGCCGCCCTCACGGCCTCCACCCGAGACTCGCGTCGGACCCAACAACCGCTCGCAACATCGGATGGCCAGAGACGGCGATCGTTCGATCGATCACCCCGTGGGCCGGGACCCGAACACGTAGCGCGGTCGTCCAGCGCCCGGATTGGCGCTCCTCCACCCGCACCATCCCCGCCTGCGGTGAGACTCCCCAAACCTCCGCCGACCCTTTGGATGCGGGCTCGGCTACGAATGGGAATCGAAACGCCTGGAGGTCGGGTTTACGCCGGCCGTCGTCGTAGTACAGCCCGCTCTGCCAGGTCGCCATACCGGCGCGGGGCCGCTGGTCGACGATCAGATTCCAGGTCGCGGTGCTGATCCCCTGTTGCCAGAGTTCGTAGAACGCCTCGTCGATCCAGCGCGCCCGGGCGCGTACGGGCACCCCATGGCGCGTGGGCGGCCGGGAGTTCCACCCGAACTCGGTCACCCAGACTGGGTGGTGGATGCGGGGCAGCGCCCGCCCGGTCCGTTCCGCCGCTGCGACGATCCGGGTCAGCTTCCACATGTCCGGCAGCGTCACATCGTTGGCCCAGTATGCGCGGCGGAGCGGGCCGGCGAACGAGTACGAGTCGTGCGCGAGGATGTCGAAGTGCGCCGGGTTCGGGCATCGTGCCGGCGTGAGTCGGCCGGTGAGGCACAGCACGTCCTCCCAGAACAGCACCGGCCGCATGCGCTCGCCACCGGGGGGGTCGCCGTATGGAGCGGTGCCTGCCGTGATCACGAGGTTTGAGGGATGCACCGCCTTGACGACTCTGTAGGTCGCGTTCAGAAGCGACCGGTAGATGATCGGGCTCTCGGCGACCCAGTGTCTCCCTGCCCGGACCCATTGGGGCGTCAGGTGGTTCGGGAGGTTGGGCTCGGTCCAGGCCTGGAAATAACGGACCCGCGGCAGACGTCCGGATCCCGAATTGAAGCTACCTGAGTAGCGGCGGGCGACGGCCTCGACGAACGCGGCGGCCGCGGTCACATTGGGTCGCCACGTGCCGGGCGCGGCGTTTGCGGGCCGGCCTGGCCCGTCGGCCCACGGCGGCGCGTTCGTGAGGGAGAGCACGACCCTCAGCCCTCGTGACTCTGCCGCGCGCACGGTCGTGTCGAGCGACCCCCATTTGTAGCCAGGGTTGTCAGGATCCGACGGGTTCGTTCCCGCTGGTGGCGGTTGTGGCGCCACCGTCGCCCAGCTGACCGGCAGCAGGATGAACTGTGCACCTGAGGCGATCGTGCGACCGAGCCACGCCTTGCCGGCCTGCGGCTGGTAGTAAACGCTGTCGGCGATGCCGGTCGTGAAGGTGCTCGTCCCAGAGATCTGGGTCGGCGCCGCACTGCCGCTCGATCCACCGGAGCCGTTTGGCGACTCGCTGGGCGAGCCCGAGGTACCGGCGGCTGCGCCGGAGCTGCGTGGCGGCGTGTCCGGCGCGCCGGAGCCGTTATTGGCAGGGCGGGAGTTGTTCTTGGCACGGCGGGAGCTGTTCTGCGGTCTGCCGGGCGCGCCGGAGCCCCCGCTGGCGGCGCCGGTGCCGTTGTTTGGCACGGCCGAACTGCGTGACGGGCCACCGCCGCCCGTCCCAAGCAGGGCGAAGACGACCGTCAGCGAGATGAGCGTCAGGACAGCGAGGATGATGGCTGCGCGCCGCATGGCCTCCGCCTAATACTCCGTTGTGGCCGAATGGGGATTGAGCATGTGCGCTTGTCTGTAATCCCTCGCTGCGGACCGTTCGAGACCGCTTTCGGCTTCGATTCGCGCTCGCACCAGCCAGACGCTCGAGTCGGTCGGAGCGCGCGCCGTCGCCTGATCGATCGCGACCCGTGCCTGGCGCATCTGTCCTGCTTCCTCCAAGATCAACGCTCGCTGCAATCGCGGCGTGGCTGCGTACGGCTCGAGCCGCTGAGCTGTCGCCGCGTCCCGGAGCGCTGCATTCATATGCCCGGCCTTCGCGTCAGCCTGGCTCGAATGTACAGCCACGGTTTCTCCGAACGGGACCGCAACGGCGACGATGGCGATGATCGCGCACATGGCTGCTGCGGCGACGACGGCGTGCGCTCGCCTGGACTGACGGACCGGCGCCGGCCGGTCTGAGCCGAGGATCGCTGCACCGAGCAGGAGCGGGACTATTGCCACCGCCGGCAGCAGCCACACCCAGTCGTACCCGGCCGCCGCGCAGAACGCGAGCAGCGAGGCGGTCGCCGCTGCGTAGGTCGCGCGCGTCGCCGAGCGCGAGCTTGCTCTGAGCGCGCGCTTGGTCCCGGTTGCGAGCAGGACCAGCAGGAAGCCAGCGAGCAGGACCAAGCCGACCAGCCCGGTCTCGGCGAGCGTCTGGAGGAATAGCGAATGGCCGTTGCGGGCGGGTTCGGTGACCGGTTGATGCTCGGCCCAGTAGAACTGGAAGGTGCCCGGGCCGATCCCGGACAGCGGCTGGGTCTCGAACGCGTGCACCTGGGCCACCCAGTACTGGTACAGATCGCTGCCTGCGCTCGTCCCCAGGCGTGAAATGCCCCCGACCGAGGTGGTGGCCGGTCGCTTGAACACCCGCCACTCGTGCGCGAGCTTGCCAGGAGCCCCGGCGGCAATCGCCACTGCGAGCGCCACGACCAGCGACGTCGCCGTGAGCCACCGAGCGTTGTGGCGGCTGATCCGCAGCGCCCTCGGTCGCTTGATCTGCTGCCCCGTGAGATCGATCAGCACCTGCGCTGCGGCGACGCCGGTGCACACCGCAAGCACGAGAAAGATCAGCTCATGGCGCTGTGAGACCGCGAGCGACGTCGACAGGTCGTTACGGACCGCGGGACGGTCAACGATGGCGGCGATCAGGATCGCCGAACCGGCCGCTGCGGGGACGCCTGCCGCGAGCTTCGACAGCCGGTGCGGCGCGAGCGCATAGAACGCAAGGACGCCGATGATCGCCGCGATGATGCCGCCGCGTGAGATGGTGAGAACGAGCCCGAGGACGGCGATCGGGATGGTGCTGGCCCCGAGCGCCCGCCCGGCCAGGGTTCGACCCGACGAGACGATCATCAGCAGCAGGGGGATTCCGAGCGCGAGGAACTCGCCGGTTCCGTTGGCGTAGTTCAGCGGGTAGCTGAGCCGGGTCTGCGAGCCCGGGAAGAACGCTGCGACCTGATCGCTGGGGAACAGGCTCGGGTGCAGCCGCGAGAGCACCGCGAGCGCGCTGATGACACCGATCGCGGTCCCGACCCCGGTGACCAACGAACGTACGGTGTTCCGGCGAACCACGCACAGCCCGAGCACGAAGAAGCCCAGGTAAGCAACCACCCGCCCGAATTCGGCCATCGTCTGCTCGGCGTTCTCCGACCACGTGGCGGCGATCCCGGTCCAGACCGCGAAGCCGCCCAACAAACCGACGGCGATCCACCCCGTCCGGCTCACGCGCCGGACTGGGAAGACGCCCACAAGGACGCCGAGCAGAACGATCCACCACGTTGCGAGCCCGATTTCGCTGCGGATCACCAGGTCGTAGCCGCCGCCTCGCAGCGCCAGATACAGGACAGGTGCGAAGCCGAGCGTCCAAGCGGCAAGTCGAGGGCCGCTGCGGCTTAGGGGCACGCTGAGGGCAGGTTGCCGCTGGCGCGGTCTGGGGGGCGACTCGACAGTCGCCGGCAGCAAGCCCGCGTGGTCGGTCACATCGCCACTGTACCGGGCGGCGATCTCCAGCATCGCTGGTTGCGACGACGGTGAGCCACCGCGCGCGATCAGGGTGGCGTGCGCTTACCCGCCGGCATTCCGGCGCCCGGCCATGAGTCCCTCAGGCCTGCCATCCGAGACTCACGTTGGATCCGATCACCCCGCGCAGCATGTGGCGACCGGAGATCGCGACCTGCCGGTTGATGACCCCGTGCGCGCGGGCTCGGATCCGCGCGAGGGTCACCCATCGTCCTGATTTGCGTGCCTGGATCCGCACCATCCCGGAAACTGGCGGAACCGTCCAAACCTGCGCCCGTCCGCGGCTGACCCGCGGGACGACAAACGGAAAGCGGAATGCCTCAAACCCAGGCTTGCGCTGGCCGTTGCGGTAGTAGAGGCCAGCCTGCCAGGTGACATACGGCTGCCCCAGCGGTTGGTCAACCAGCGAGTAGATCGTCATGTTTGAGATGCCCTGGCTCCAGAGAACCCAGAACGCCTGCTCGATCCAGCGCGCGCGCTTCAGCAGCGCCACTCCGTTGCGGGTCGGCGGATTCGTGTTCCAGCCGAACTCGGTCACCCACACGGGGTGCTGTATCCGCGGCAACGCGCGGCCCAGGCGCTCAGCCGCCCGCAGGACCCGGATCAGTCTTCCCATGTCGGGCAGCGACACGTCGTCGGCCGCGACCGAGCGGTTCAGCGGCCCGCCAAAATCGTATGGGTTGTGCGCGAAGATGTCGAAGTGCGCCGGGTTCGGGCAGGGCGCGGGCTTGAGCTGCCCGGTGACGCAAAGCAGGTCGCGGACAAACCGCGCCGGCCGGACGCGCGCGCCCCCGGGAAGATCGCCGTACGGCGCCATGCCCGCGACGAGCACCTGGTCGGAGCGATTGACTGCCTTGACGGCCGTATAGGCCGCGTTCAGCAGCGAGCGGTAGATGATCGGACTCTCAGCCACGAAATGGCCGCCAACCCGGACCCACTGCGGGGTCAGGTGATTCGGGAGGTTGGGCTCGGTCCACGCCTGGAAGTAACGAACCCGCGGGAGCACGCCGCCCGTCACCGGCTTGAAGCTGCCCGAATACCGGCGTGCGACCGCCTTCACGAACGCGCCAAACGCGGCGGCATTCGGCTCCCAGGTGCCAGCGTTGGCAGCTGGGTCGGGCGGCTTGTTTGGCCCCTCGTCCCATTGAGGCGCGTAGACGATTGACAGCGTGACCCTGAGTTTGTGCGCTATTGCCGCCCGGATACCCTTGTCGAGATTGCCCCAGCTGTAAGCCGGATTCGCCGGGTTGGAGGGGTCGGTGCCCGGCGCCGGCTGTCGTCGCGCCACTTCCATCCAGTTGACCCCCATATTGACGGACTGTGCACCGGCAGCGGTGGTGCGCTGCATCCACAAGCCTGGGTTCGCGGACAGGCCGTAAACCGAATCGGCGATCCCGGTCGTGAGCGTCCTCGGCAGCGCGGACGCGGACGCCGACGCCGACGCCGACGCCAACAGCACCGAAACGGTCACCAACGTCGCTAATAGGATCGGTCGACGCCGCATCGCGCGCTAGGCCTTCATGGCCTCGTGCAACAAAGCGCCAAGCAGTCCGGCTTGACTGGAACGAATCACCACACCATGTCCGAATGGGATCGCTCGTCAGATGATTGCACAGATCCTGCGGCCGTGAAGAGGTTCCGCACAGCTAACGAGCAGCGGCCAGCAGCGCGATCCAGCACGACGTGATGCCCACTCCCACCGCGGATCCCCAGGTCGTGGCCGCCGCCCCGGACGGCAAGGAACGGCGCTGGGGCGATCCCCGGGTCCAAGCCCCGAACCGATCGTCATGAGGCGATCGCTCCGATCTGCTTCAGCGCTTTCACGATGTCCCCGATCGTGTAAGCGGAAGTGCCGACACCGCCGGTGAAGGTCGCAGCTGCGTCGACGGCAGGGCCGGTACCGGCGGCAAAGCCGCCAGCTGTGCGCGCTGCTTTCGGCTGTGCGGCGGGTGGCGCCCCGAACAGACCGAGCTTGGCTCCAGCGAGCACATCGTCCGCGCCTTGGTTGCCGAGCGATACATACCGGGCCGGCAGGCCCTGTGGAAAGCCGGCGGAGTCGAAGACCATCGAGGTGTTGTTGTAAAGGTTGGCGATTGCGACCAAGCTCAACGAGGCCGTGCCGGTCGTCGCGTAAACGGTGCCATCCTCGAACGAGTTGGACTCGACGAGCCAGCTACCCTGGAGCCTCACATGGGTGCCCCCCTGGGTTGAAGCGAAGCGGCAGCCGCGAACGGTGCCTGTGTAGGCCGCCGCTGGCAGCCCTGCTTCTGCCGCGTTCTGGGCGTTGCTTTGGACGATGAGGCCGTCGATCCAGGTTGTGGGCGCACCGGCGTCGCCGAACCAGCAACACTCGATCACCGGGGAGTAAAGGGAGTTGTCGCCACCGTCCACCGCTGTCGTTGCACCACGAATCCCGGTAGTCCTGGTCCCTGCCTCGAACGTGCAGTCGCGAATCACGATCGACTCGCCGTCGGCGGTTCCAATCAGGATGTGGGCGTTGTTGTTGACATTGAAGGTGCATTTCTCGACCTGGAATGCGTTGACATAGCTGCCGCCCGGGTCGCCGATTCGAATCGCATTGCCCGCGGTGCCGGTTAGCCCGCAGTGAGAGATGGTTCCAATCACCGCCTTGTTCAGCCTCACAATGCTGCGAGCAGAGGGTGCCTGGAGTGCCCTGCTGCCGCAATGGTGGATGTGAAAAGCCTGGCTGTCGGCGGCATGGGGTGCTCCGTCGATGTTGATCAGGTCGCCACGGAAGGCCGTATTGTCGTAGTTGAATGCGAGATGGCAGACCTCAAAGTTAAAGGAGGAATTGAACGTAAGCAGGCCGCCGGAGGGGCCCCCGGCGCTGCCGGTATAGAGGAGGACAGACGGAGCGTTGCCACTGCCGCCCGCTCCACAGAGGGTGAATGGTGCAGCGTTCTCGTCGCACACCAGGGTCTTTCCGACGGCATACGTTCCCACAGGAAAGTAAACTGTTCCCCCGTGGTGGATTGCTGCATGGATTGCCGACTGGATTGCCTTGGCATCGTCAGTCTGACCATTGCCCTCAGCGCCGTAATCCCTGACGTTGTAGGTCAACCGTGCGCCCGGAACGACCGTTGATCCTGGTGGCGTGCGAGCGTGCTCCGGAGGGTCATCGTCAACTGCTATGGCGATTCCGACGGCCGCGGCTGCGGCGGCCGAGGCAGGTGCTACGCGAGACAAGAAGATCCGTCGGCTGTGCTGCGTCTGAGGTGCCCGGACGTCGATCTGATTCTTGTCAGATTCATCAGTCATGACAGCGTCCTATCGCGCCGCTGGTTGGTGCTCGATGAGCTGACACCGGCAAGTCGGGAGAGCCCGAGTGTCGCGAATGGCCGAGCCTAGACGTCGGGCCCCTCACGGCTCGTCGGAATCGGCGCGTGATCGTCGCGCGGCAAGGCGACCTCCCGCTATTACACGAAACGAAAGGCGCTGTCGGGCCACGCCCTGGGTGATCTGGCACCAGCGGCTCGTGATCTGCGGGGCCATAGTCTCCTCGTCTTGACAGCGCGAGTTGCCTCATCGGCACCGCGAATTTGCGTGTGCATCCACGATCCACTCTCATCGCCTCGATTAGACGGCGCACTCTTGGTGGAGCTTGCTGCCTGCTCGCTGGGGCGCGGCGGCACTTTCAGCGATTTGGACGAGGCGACTCCTGGATGCGACCAGCCGTGTGCTCGTCGACAAGGTGCTCGAGCGCTCGAACGAGCGCGCCGATGTACGCATCTGACGAAGCGTACATCGGCGTGCTCGCGGAGTAGCGACGCCATGTCGGAGATCGGGGGACCTCCAATCATCGAGCCGACGCGCCTAGAGGTTTTCGAGACTATCTTGCGCCGGCAGCGCACCCCGGTACGCACGCGGGTGTCGCTGCACGAGGCGCACGACTGAGTCGCTCGGCATCCCCGTCCGGATTCGGGCGGTCTATCCCGTCACGCGCCAGCCACGAATGCCCCGCCCTGGGGTGCTCCGAAGGCGCCGGCCACGGCTCGGGAGGCGCGAAAACGCGCTGACGTACCGCCTGGGCCGTGCCAGGCAAGCCGGGATGAGCGGCCCCTCCGGAATCCAGCAATAACGTGATGCGTTCTTTCGAAGATGACCGCGCGTCTTGAGCTCTCGACTAGTCGACGGGTCCGTTACACACGGCGCTTGGGTGAGATTAGAGGCTGCTGGCCTACCCACGCTCCAGTAGGCCATCCGACTCGAGTGTCCGCAATCCCCCGACCCGAGGGAACTTCTACCGTCCGAGTTCGGTCCAGGTGATCGGCCGAGGGAACTCCGCAACGCTGCGTCCGCGCGAATCCCTGCCGACAGCCGAACCCAAGTCGGCGCACGAGGCGAGACCGGTACTGACAGTCCGCTCCGGTTCCGTGACGACCCGTCGGACTAGACTCGAGCTCTGGGGTGCGCGACAATGTCGGTGGACATGTACCCAGTCTTGGAGCCAAGGCACAGAAAAGGCGCCAAATGCTGTGACTGAAGCGCTTGTGTCTATCCAGCGCTACCGGCTGGCGAAGCGATATTTGCTCGCGCCCATTGCGCCACTGGTCGAGCGTTGGGGACTAAGTCCGCCCCCGTCCGAGCTCAAGGCTCGCGCGCTACGCAGTCTTGTCATGCCGAAGCTTGTCGCTGAGGGAAGGTCTTTCTGCCGAGAGGTGGAACCTGGTCTCAGATTCCAGGGGAACACTAAGGATCTGCTGGCGCTAGAAGTTTATCTGTTCGGCAGCAGGGGATGGCAACCTAACTTAACCGCATTCCTTCAGAGGCGGCTCGCCCCAGGTGACGTGTTCGTAGACGTCGGGGCAAATCATGGCTGGTTTACGATGCACGCATCACGTCTCGTTGGCAATACGGGCTCGGTTGTCGCGGTCGAGGCGTCTCCGATATTGGCCGACCGGCTCCGTGCCAACATCCAGGTTAACAACCTCCGCAACGTCCGAGTGGTCGTTGCCGCGGCGTGGTCAGGTCCCGGAGAATTGACCCTTGAGCACGGCCCCATTGAGCAGACAGGAATCACACGGGTGACGTCCCGGGAATCGTCCTCAGGTGACACTAGGGTGCGATGTGACGCGCTTTGCAACCTTCTAACCGACGACGAAGTGGCACGCTGTCGGTTGGTAAAGATGGATGTCGAAGGTGCAGAATTCGAGATTATCGCTGGCCTCGCCGGCGATTTGGAGAGATTCGCAGATCACGCGGAATTTGTTGTAGCGGTGCACCCTTCGAATGCTTCGAGCCCAGACAGCTTGGACGCGCTGATGTCGATCTTTGCTAACGCTGGGTTCGCCGCTTATGAACTCCCGCACTCATATGCTTTTCGTCATTTCTTGTTGGACACGGTGCCGTCGTCACTTCATCGACTTGACGACCGGCCAATCGAGGAGACAGACATCGTGTTCTCGCGCCAAGGGGATGGGGTTCTTGACCTCTAGAGGTGAGCCTCCACGATCGGCGTTCATCGTGGCCGACATCGAGCCATGGTGACGACAAGCTTGGAAGTCCTACTGGACCTCGACGTGTGGTTTAGCGGAGAAGGGCGAGGACGGCGGTGGATTATACGTGGCCAACGCATGGAGGACATCGGGTCGTCGAGCCCGATCAGGGTTCGCAATTTAATCCCGACCACGATGGACCGGTAGAACCAGTGGCAGCGGTGAAGGCCTGGATCATCAATCTTGAGCGGTCGCACGGTCGGCGTGTTCACATGGAGCATCAACTGGTCGACCACCTGTCTGGCCTTAAGCATGAGTTCGTCGTCGCGGTCGATGGACTCAGCCTTAAGGCTACGGAGCGGGCCGCTCTGGTGGATGAGGAGGCGGTAGCTCGCCTGCGGATGACCCCCGGTCTGATCGGGGCAGTTCTAAGCCATCGCGTCGTGTGGCAGCGGATCTCTGCCGGCGAGCAACCGGTCGGCCTAGTGTTAGAAGACGACGTCGTTTTATCCAAGAACGTTGAAGCGATCATCAGCGAAGCCGCAGAGCACATGGCCGGCGCGGAGGTTGTGCTTGGGTACTTCCAAAGCCGGGAGCCCTGTCGCTTCACTCGAACCGGCGCGGTTTGCCTCTCCGACGGACGATACCTGGCCCAGCCTGTTGATGCCGATCGGCCGTTATGTGCGGCCGCGTATCTGATAACGAGAGAAGCCGCAGAGCGACTCGCCGCTTTCGTCCTTCCGGTGAGGATAAATAACGACTGGAAGTCTCGTCGGGACGCGCACGGAATCGACCGGCTTCGGTGCATTGTTCCGAGTCCGATAGCAACGGATCCGGACTTTCGGTCTACTCTGGGGTATACAGAAACCGGCAGCGTCGGAGGTCGGGTGCTCGACATCGTGGCTACCTACCGGTTGCCGCCCTTCCATCAGGCGATGCGCGCCTTGAGAAGTCGGCGGCTGCGTCGCGAGCGGCAGTACGTGTTCGTCGACAACGCTTAGATCGAAGCCACTCACTGGCGTTTGCGGTTCGGAGGGTGTTCCTGAGGCGCCGGCGGCAGCCTTTGGGGCGTGGTGACCGTCGCCACGCGGGCACCGGCGAGAGTTCGCTGCGTGCCAGGGCAGTCTGCCCTCCGCGTGCGCGCCATCGTTACACCTACATTACCCTGCCATAGGATCAGACTCTCGCATGGCAGGTAGTCAGTCCGACCGGATCATTGCCTCCCAGGTCGGCGGCATATTGCACGGCAGTTCGATCCTTCCGGGGAACGGGACCGGTGGACGTGTACCAACCTCCTTGGCCCAAGCGGCCATCCTTCGGATCCCTTCCTCGAGGGTGATTCGCGGCGCGGTCCCGAAAATACGGGTGGCCTTCTCATGAGTGGAGAACGCGTGAACCACCTCAGATCGTGCGGGCAGGTGTTCCACCTTGCACGGCACTCCGAATGCTCGAGCGACGACCTCGGCGAGTTCGAGGATCGTATATGGCTGATCGGCTCCGATGTTGAGGACCTCGTTCCGCGAAGCCTCGACAATCGGCGCTCGCGCGATCAGCGGTGCGACGTCGTCGATGTGGGAGAACGCTCGGGTCTGAAGACCGTCGCCGAATACCGGCATCGGCTCACCGCGAATCACTGAGTTCATGAAGATACCGATCACGTTCCGGTACGGATCAGACACATTCTGGCGTTCGCCGTACACGTTGTGCGGCCGAAAGATTGTGTAGTCCAGGCCGAACATGTTCTTCGCAGCGGCTAGGTCTAGCTCGACCGCGTACTTGGAGATGCCGTATGGATCCTCGGGGCGCGGCGTCATATCCTCTGTCATCGGTGTTTGTTCGGCCCCGTACACGGCAATCGACGAAGTGAAGACAAACCGCTTGACACCGTGCAGCACTGACTGGTTGATTAGCAGGACGCTCGCCTGTAGGTTAATGCGGTAGTTATAGGCGCGAATGAAATGCGAAAGGCCCTCGGCCGCGTATGCCGCGGTGTGGTAGACGAAATCGTAGGTCCGGGATTCCCACAGAGACTGGACGAAGTCCGGATCGCTGATATCGCCCTCGATCCACGTAACCTGCGCCGGGACGTTTTCGAGGAAACCGCCGGAGAGCGAATCGGTGGCAACCACCTCCATCCCCAACCGGAGACATTCATCTGCTACGTGCGAACCGATGAATCCCGCCGCACCGGTGATCAGAGCGCGCGTCATCCCTTGACCTCTTGATTGACTTTCCGATGCACCTGTGTGGCATCCGAGTTGCCAACACTCGCTGCTTCGCGGAGGGCGCGCTCCCACACGGGCGTGACCACGGCGACCGAGTAACGCTCTTCCACCCGAGCCCGCCCAGCCTCGCCCATCCGCACTCGAAGGACTTCATCGTCGATCAGTGCACGAAGCGCGGCGAGCCATTCATCTTCAGTCGAGGCGAGCATCGCGGCCCCGCCCTCAGCGATTTCCCGATTGACACCGACTGGCGACAGCACTGCAGGTATGCCGAGCGCCATGTACTGCAGTGCCTTCAGCCCGCACTTGCCGCGCGACCATTCGTCATCGGGCATTGGCATCACCCCGATGTCAATCGTGCTCAGATCCTTCACCTCGGTCGCCGCGCGCCACTCAGTGCTCGTCACCACCGCACCATCCATATCGTACGAAGCATCGCCGATCACGCGGATCCGTATACCCCGGTCGCGTTGCAGCGTTCGGAGCACGGACTCGAGCAGTCTGAGGTGGACAATCGTCGTGGGGCTCCCGCTCCAGCCCACGCACAGCGGCTCCGACGGCGGCCGCTCGCACACGTGGTAGCGCTCGGTGTCGACCGTAGTCGGGATCACCGTCACCCGCGACGCATACGTCCCTGCCCATCCCGAGAGGTGCTCGTTTCCAGCCACGACAAGGCTTGCCCCGGCCGCGACCCGCTTCGCCTTTCCGGCGCTCTTCAGCCACGCAAGACGCCGGTTCGCGTCGCTCGCCACAGGCAGGTAGATCGCATCGTCGAAATCGAAAGCGTACGGAACTCCCAGCCACCCGAGCACGCGTTCGAACCACGCCGGGCCGACTGGAAAAGACTCGCGATGCACGAGCACCAGATCGTACGACCGGGCCCTGATGGCATCGGACAGTCGGCGCTGTGTGCCGCGCAGCGTCGCGAAGAGCTTGGCCCGCCATGCGCGGGGCAGATGAACGACGTCCATGCCTTGGGAGTCCAGAAATGGCGACGGCTCCAGATAGATGCCCCGATGAGCCAGCGGGTCGACATACTGCTCCCAGCGGAAACGTTGAGACGGGGCGCGATCAAGCGGATACGGAGCTAAGACGAGAACTCTCACGAGCAATCGGCCGTCAGGTTTCCGGCTCGGGTTGTTGGTGGACACCCCGCTGATCCGCCGCCGAGGCGTAGTGGCCAGCAGACAGCGTGTCGGCTCGCGGCGTCACGGGTAGCTCAAGCGTCCTCAAACGCGTTGACGACGTCCCAATGGTGTAGCTAGAAGTCCCACACCACCGAACCGCGTGTCCCCGGCGAGCACGTCGTCGGCACCCTGGGTCGATGCGAATCGGCACTCGGGGATTGTCCCCGTGCACGCGTCGCTATTGACGATGAGGCCGTCGATCCAGGTGGTCGGCGCGCCTGCGTCATCGCACCAGAGCACTCGATCACCGGGGAGTCGAGAGCGTTGCCGCCGCCGTCCACGGCAGCCGTCGCGCCGCGCATTGCGGTCGTCTTCGTCCCCGCCTCGAACATGCAGGCGCGAATCACGATCGACTTGCCATCGGCCGTTCCGAGCAGGATGTGCCCGTTGAGGTTCTCATTGAAGGTGCACTTCTCGACCTGGAATCGCGTTAGGTGCCGACGGGAAAGGAAACGGTGCCGCCTTCGCATGATGCAGCATGGATCGCCGACTGGACGGTGGCGGCGTCAACAGTCTGACCATCGCCCGTGGCACCGTAATCCTTGACGTCATAGACGAGGCCGGCCCCGGGCAGGACAGTCAGTCGCGTTGGCTCGGTGAGAGCAGGAGGCGGTCCGTCCGGAGCATCCTGCTTAACGGCCGCCGCGATTCCGACGGCTGCGGCGGCTCAGCCGCTGAGGGTGCCGCGTGGGAGAGAAACGTCCGCCTGGTGTGCCGCCTCTTGATCTCCTGACCGTGCATGTGATCCTCGCGAAAGCCGTCAGTCACCGGGGCCTCCTCTGTGGTGGGTCGGGGCCGATCGGTTGAGAGCTGGCTCAGCCAAGGTCCGGTCGAAGATCTGAGCCAGCTTGACGGCCTGCTCCTCGCGGCGCAACGGCTGCGTCACGTCCAACGTCACCCGCGGTGCTTGGATCGTGCCAGACCGATGCTCCCTCAGCAGCCGGCGGAGCTCTGACAGGGTTCCCTCCACCGGATCGCCGCTGACGATCCTCGCGTCTGCGTGCCGACGTAGGAGGCGGGCAGCCTCGATGTTCTCGGGGCACAGAGCGAGGATCGGTCGGCGGGCGCCGACGTACTCGAACATCTTGCCTTGGAGAGCGGGTCGATTCGCGGGGTGACGCTGAAACAGCAAAAGCACAGAGCTCTCTGCCATCGCCTCGCGGGCCCTAACCGGTGAGACGAATCCGTCGAGCTTCAGCCAAGGGGCCGACGCCCATTTCTCCTCGTTCCACGGAGCGGAATCTCCGAGCACGCGCAGCAGCACCCCGCCTGGGTGCTCGGCCTGAAGGCGATCGAGCGCAGCCAAAAGGGGCCCCACCTCCTCTCCGGGTTCAACCTTGCCCGCATACAGAATCGTCAGCGGGCTGCTGGGATCGGGAACAGCACGCCGCGGTATCTGCACGAATCCATTGGTCACGACCGTCAGTCGATCTGGGCCAAGTCCGGAGTGCGCGGCGAGCAGCTCGTGGCGCATCGTCTCGGTCGGGATGATGACCTGATCGGCGGTTCGGAGTATTCGCCGCTCCATGGCAAGGTCAAGCCGCCGGCGCATTGAGTGTCGGGGAAGGTTGATCGGGTGAGCGGTCGACCAGGGGTCGCGGAATTCGGCCACCCAGCGTCTCCCCAACCGGTGCGCAGCCCTCATGGCCGCGAGGTGGGCGCTGTAGGGCCCCGACGTGGACCAGATGAGGCTACGGTCCCCCGCCTGCCTGAGCGCCTGAACGGCGGCTTTGACGGCGAACGGGATCCAGCCCACTTGCGCGTCGGGCACGTATACGAACTCGCGCACGGCGCCACGAAGCCAGCTACCGAGCCGGTCGGTGCGCACAGCGTGGACGGACGTTCCCGAGTCGAGCCCGGCGTCTCTGACGACACTCGAATAACCCGCACGCAGCATGCGGCTCAGCTCAAGGCTCGACGTGCGCACGACATCGCAATCGGGTTCCGGCTCGCTGGTGCGGTGGTAGAAACCATCGCGGGGAGCGATCACGACCGGCTCCCAGCCAAGGGAGGGCAGAGCCTTGGCGAGCGCCGATGCGCGCTCACTCGCAGCGCCGATCAGCGGCGGAAAGTAGTAGGCGAGCAGAATGATTCGACCTGGCATGTACGCAACCCAGACGGGGGATGAGTCACGCCAATACCGTAGGCGTTCTCATCGAACCTCGCTAGACGCAATTTGCCCTTGGCTCGTCCTGAGTCGTGCTCTGGAGCCCGCTGCCCTACATCTGCGGGTATCCAGGCGACTTGCGCATCGGGCACGTACACTGTGCTCGTTGCGAGCTCTCGTGCTCGAGGGCCTGAACAACGACCTGACCGCCAAGTGGCGGGCCGCAACCAGGTAGCCAGATTACCGTCACGTCCCGAGAGGCAATTGGAGGTCACCAGATACGAGATGGGGACTTCACGGTCATCTGCTAGATCAGATGAATCCTACGATGCGATGCGTCCGCGCTCGTCCGGCGTGTTCATACGGTCGCAAGTCAGGTACCTGATCAGCAATATGCCTGGACCGGTCGCGGCGCTCGCGACGGCATCGATTGCTGCTGGCTTCGCAGAGGCTGGCATCTTGGCGATCCTTGCGCAGAGCGCGTTGCTGCTAATCAATCATGCGACGCGAGTCCAGGTCAATCTGGGTTTAGTCCGATTCCATTCGAGTCTCGGGACGCTGCTCACTCTGGGCGTTGCACTCGCGGTCGTTCGCCTTGCTCTCGCGCTCGTGATCTCGTTCGTGCCGGCATCGATCGGCACCAGCGCACAGGCACGGTTGCGCACCGAGCTGTTCGCTGCGTTCACATGCGCCTCGTGGGACCTCCAGTCACGTGACCGTGAAGGGCATCTACAGGAATTGCTGACCAGCCACGTCGGCCAGGCGACGGGGGCCTACATGACAACGGTGCAGCTGGTCGTCTCCGCACTGACGTTCCTAGTGCTTGTCATCACGGCGGTAGCCCTGAACGCCCTGGCGGCGCTTGGCATCCTTGTGATAGCCGCTGGGCTGTACGTGCTACTTCGACCCTTGGGTATGATGGGCCACCGGCGCGCCCGCGAGCTCTCAAGGGGATGGCTTGCTTACGCAGGCGGCGTTAACGAGGCTGTCCGTCTGGCCGAGGAGGCGCACGTCTTCGGAGCGCAGGCAAATCAGCGCGACCACCTCACTGAGCTGATCCGCGATTTTCGCCGGCCAAATCTGCAGACCCAGTGGCTCGCGCTCATGGTTCCAAGCGTCTACCAGGGCCTGGTGTACCTCTTCCTCCTCGTTGGGCTCGTTGTGTTGAATGCCCTTGGCAGCGGACATATCGCGACGCTGGGTGCCGTTGTCCTTCTGCTCGTGCGTTCGGGGGCCTATGGACAGCAAATCCAATCCGCTGTGCAGAATCTACGACAGTCGGAGGCGTACGTGGGCCGCCTACGCGAGGCGGAGCATCGTTACATGGCGAGTGCTCCTATTGTCGGCGTACGATCGCTCGAAACCATACGATCGCTTACCTTCGTCAATGTGTGCTTCGCATATGATCGCGGTGAGCAGACATTGTCGGACGTCGACTTCGACGTAATAGCTGGTGAAGCCATCGGGATCATTGGGCCGTCGGGAGCAGGAAAATCGACCTTGATGCAAATCCTGCTAGGGCTGCGGGTGCCGGGCTCTGGACGGTATCTGGTCAATGGCGTGCCCGCAGGCGACTTCAGTCGACAAGACTGGCGAAGACACTTTGCATACGTGCCGCAGGAACCTCGCTTGCTTCACGCCTCAGTCGCCGACAACATCCGGTTCTTCCGCCAGATCGATGACGCGGCCGTAGAACGCGCATCGCGACTGGCCGGAATCCATGAAGACGTCATCAGGTGGCCCAGCGGATATGACACGATCATCGGCCCACGTGCCGATGCGGTCTCCGGGGGTCAGCAGCAGCGGATTTGCCTGGCCCGCGCTCTCGCTGCCAACCCCCAGGTGTTGGTGCTCGATGAGCCGACCAGTGCGCTCGACCCACACGCGGAGCAACTTATTCACGCTTCCCTACTTGGACTAAAAGGTAAGCTCACGCTGTTTCTTGTCGCGCACCGCATGGGCCCGCTCGACATCTGCGAACGCGTCATGGTCATCGTCAACGGACGCCTAGACGCGTTTGACCATGTTGCCGAGTTGAGAAACAACAACCCCTACTACCGCTCGAGCGTCTCGGCTGCGTCCCCGGAATTCGGAGCTTTCGGCGGCGGCCGATAGCAATCAGACAATTTGCCGCGCTTGCAGGATTCTCTTTCTCGTTTGGCGAGCCGTAACGCCGCCATTCGAACCCTGCTGGCTCACTACCCGGTAGATATCGAGCGGTCAGACGGGTCCGTCGTACGCGGAAGCCGTCGAACGTCGCGCATCTTTCGTGTCTGGCTAGAAGAGTCCTTGCGGTTAGAATCGAGGCAGTCATTCGAGGCGTACGACGGCGGGGACGTCGTTGATGTAGGCGCGTTCCACGGTTGGTACGCGCTGCTGCTGGCGCCGCGGGCACGGGCGGGTGACTCGTTCGTCGAGCTCGAGCCGGACACCCGTGCCTTTCCCGGTCTCCTCGCCAATCTGGAGGAGATCGCGCGCTGGCACCCTGACCTGCGCCTCCACGCCCTCGCCACGCCCGTCGGAAATGGCAAGCCAACCCGGGTTGAGTGGCCGATGGGTCCGACGGGACATCCGAGCTTTTCTGCTACCGACGATGCGGGTGGGACGCCGGCCGTGACGGTGGACGCGATCTGCCGTGCGCTCAAGATCAGGCCGACGTTCATGAAGATTGACGTCGAGGGGGCAGAGGCGTTCGTGATCGAAGGAATGGACGAGACGCTTGACACCCACTCGCCGCTCGTCATGTTGGAGATCCACCCTCAGTGGCAGCCGGCTGGATACTCGGTGGACTGGCTGATCGATCGTATGAAGCGCCACGGATACGTCGGTCGCGACCTCGGCGACCAGGCGTTGGTGCGGCGAATCCTCTGGTCGAAGCGCGAGAGCACCGTGACCGCCGGTGTGCGGACGCGGACACAGGGCGACACCGCCAAACCGCATAGTTGATCGAGCTGTGGGCCCGCCGGACGGTCGATGCCGCTCCGGTGCGGTCGGTGCAGGCGACTGGAACGACAACACTGACAGCGCGGCGTCGGTTCGCCCACGCGGTGTACCGGTAACCTTCTGCCCATGGCAGAGGCCTTTGCGCCGGGCATTATGGACGACCGTCACGACCTCATCCTTGCCGCTGCTCAGGACTACGACTGGGAGGACCTCCGGCCCTTCGTTGCATCGCTCCGCTCCACCAGCTTCGCTGGAGAGATCCACCTTTTCGCGTCCGGCCTTTCCCGGGCGACTGTGAGTAGGTTGGTGGCCGCCAGCGTGGCGATCACCCGGCCCACGCGGCTGCGCCTGAGGGTGGGCCACCGTAACTTTGCGCCCCTTCGCGTGCCCGACAATCGCATCTTGTGGCACCTTCAAGGCGCCTATTGGCATCTCGGGCGAGGATTCGCACACTTCGCGAATGACTACCAGGCTGCGCTCAGGCGCTATACCGCGGCGGTCTCAAACGTCGATGTCGCGCGCTACTTCTGGTACCTCGACTATCTGTCGGGAACTCTGGGGCGATACCGGAACGTCATGCTCACTGACGTTCGCGATGTGGTGTTTCTCGGCAATCCATTTGACTTCGCGATCGGCGACGGCGTGTGCTTCTTTCTGGAGGACGACCGGATTTCGATCAACCAGCAGATGGCCAACACGAGCTGGATCGTCCAAGCCTATGGTCCACGGGGCCTTGTCGAACTGGGCAGCTACCCGATCTCCTGCTCCGGTGTCACCATCGGCCCGGTGGCGGCGATTATCAGATACCTCGACGTTATGGTCGAGCACCTATTACGGCTCACTCGCCAGGAACGGGGCATTGACCAGGGCGTGCACAACTACATACTCCGCAAGAACCTCGTGTCCAATGCCCGGATTATCGCCAATGGTGATGGTCCGGTGATTACAGTGGGGCTCATGTCCGACGAGAGCGCGTCGCGGCTGCTCGCATCAAATGCGTCACAGGCGAGGGTTCTACATCAGTACGATCAACGGGCAGGGTTGGCCGCAGCAATGCGCGAGCGATTCCGGCTCTGACTCCCGAGACCAGAGGCAAGCCCACCTACATGCCCGTTCCTCTGTGGCGTAGGTAACATGCGTCGCACCACAGAACTCTCCCCTGTTGAGACACGAAGGGATCAGACAGTCCAACGAGTTCAAACCCCTCGTCGGCGAGGAAGTTGTGCAGCCAGGGGAACGTGGCGTCTCCTTGGTAGTGTGAGACGAAAGTCACCTCGAGCAGGACGGCTTGCGTCTGTGGGAGGGTTCGTTCCGCCCCAGCCAGCACTTCGCGTTCAGAGCCCTGAACATCCACCTTTAGGACCGCGACAGAGCGGCCTGCGGCAAGCGTATCCACGGTCGTGGTCTCCACGGTCAGTGTGTCTTTGACTTCCCATCCGGCCAAACCCCCGTACAGCGCGTCCGTCCCTGGGCGGGGAGAATGGAGGCTCGCGTTGTGACTGTGCCGGGTGATGTGGAAGGGCGCGTTTCCGATGGTGTCTGAGATCGCACGGGCATCGATCGTGATTTGGCTGCCGAGACGGCGCGTCAGGACTTCGCGGGGGTCCGGGGCTGGTTCGACGGCGACGATCAGAGCATCTGGTGCGGCCCGCAGTACGGCCGCACTCCAGTCGCCGACGTTCGCGCCAAGGTCGAGGACGAGCCCCCGACGGAGGAGGTCGAGGGATGGCAACAGATGCAGATGGGCTGCTCGGATTTGCCGGTAGACTGGGAGAGCGAGGCCAAGCGCGCGAGCTCGCTTGAGTTCTGTGAGCAGCGGCGGGTACATCGCTGCTCGGAGAGAGGGCACGTAGTCGTGGAGTCGATGCATTCGGACGGGTCTGTCAACGAATCGAATATGGCCTGCCGTTCGGGCCAGTCACTTCACCGATGAGTGGAAGCAACCGTACCAGCGCGATACACAGTTGCGCCCAGAGTCGGCGATCATCGCGCGCCACGGTGACCCTAGCCGCTCGAGTAGCGCGGACTCGTACGCCTGTGGTCGTCGCGTTGCCCTTCATGGCGAGCGGTGTGATCTCTTGGGTGTGTCGTACAACTGAGGCGCGCCGGCGTGACCGGTCCGGACCGTTCAGATCGTCCGCGCGGGCCGTTGACTGTTGACCGCCCACGCGAAGCATGGACCTCGGATGTATGACAGCACAGACTCAGAGGGATCAGGTGACTGCCTGTCGGAGGCCGGTGACGGATCGATCATTGCCGGACTTCCGCATTTGCACCGTGCCCCGCCTTTAGCCGGCGTTCGTCCGCTGGTATCGATCTGCATTCCGGTGTTCAACCGAGAGCAATACATCGACGACGCGATCGAGGCGGCGCTCGGCCAGACATACGAGCCGCTAGAAATCGTAGTGGTCGACGATGCGTCGACGGACGGCACCGTCGAACGCGTGCGTTCATATAACCAACCGCGCATCCGGCTGTTCGTCAACGGGCACAATCTCGGCCAAAACGCGAATCGCAACCTCGCGGTCGCACTCGCGCGCGGAGAGCTGATCAAGTTCCTCGACTCCGACGACATGCTCGACCCTGACTGTGTGGCCCGAATGGCGCGCCTGTTCATGGAGGACCCAGCCGTTGGCTTGGTATTCGCCCGGAAGCGGGTCGCTTTCGAGGTCGCCTTCGACGAGGTCCCTCCTCATCTGCAGCAGACCTGGCTCGGACTCACGCGCGACGCGCACGAGGGCTTCAGCGAACTTAGGGAGCTCAACGACGGGCGCACACTGCTCGCAGACATGCTCGCGGGCGACGGTCCAATAGTGAACTGGATAGGTCAACCTTCGGCCGTGATGGTCAGACGCGATCACCTCGCGGTAAGTGGAGTCTTTGCCTACAACGTGCGGATGAGGGTGGAGCTCGACTTATGGGTGAGGCTACTCGCTCACGCGAGAGTCGGCTTCGTCGATGAGGAGCTCGTGACCTACCGATGGGGTCACGGGGCCGAGAACATCTCCCTGGCCCGACTGGGCGGCGATTGGATCGAACAGCTTTGGATCCTTGAGGCGCTTGCGTGTGACCGGGAGGTGCGCCGGGCGTATCCGCAAATCGACGCAAAGCTCTATAGGGAGCGCCGACAGGCATACCGCACCGCGTTACGCTTCGGCTTCCCGGCCGCCGAAGGGGTTAAGCGGGTACCGGTCCAACCGTACCTTCGATACGCTCGCTTCCGAGCGCTGTCTAGACTGGGCAGGCCGCCCGCGCTGTTCGCAGTCCTCCCACGGAGCGTCGGTTCGGAAGAGTAGAGCGCAGTTAGCCCTGGCCTTCGTGGCTGCGCAAGCTGGTGACCGATCGAGTGCTACGGCCGCCACTGCGACCTTTCCGCCATTAGGCCGAACTAGAGCAGGGTTTCCCTGACCGCCAACGCGTCGCCATATGTGCGCCCTAGGATCTGACGCAGGATCACAAAACCCTGCCCTTGGATCCACGCTTGCACCTCGGGCCACAGGGGCGCATCGGCGTACAGTTCTTCGAGAAAAACTTCGAGGGCGATCGCCGATACGGTTGGCAGGATACGCTTGGCATGCTGCAGTGCTGCGAGCTCACAGCCCTGCATATCCAGCCACAGGAAGTCTACTCGGGCAACGTGGGCACTTTGCGACCAGTCGTCGAGGGTAGTCACGTCGACTTTGATCTTGTCGCGAAACTCGATAGCTGGGAAGGCCTCCAGGTGTGTCTTCGGATCGAGGAGGCTGCTGGATGCCGTGCCTCCGCTGCTGAGCCACATGTCTGCAGTCGCGGTCTCCGCGCCCAGGGCTGTTTGGTAGGTTCGAACATTACGGAGCTTCGTGGTTTGGGCCTCAAGCTGCTGGTAGATGTGCGGGATCGGCTCGAAGGCGTGTATTTGCCCTCGCGACCAGAGTCTCGCCATTTCCATCGTGTCCAACCCGACATGGGCACCGGCCTCGACGATCACGGGATCGGGGGGCAAGAAAGGGATGACGTCGCTCTTTGGTACGCCCGGGCGCAGCTGCGGCTCGATATAGGGATGAACGGCCGCGAGTCGGCGTCCCACTGCCGCGAGTCCGCGCCTCACACGTTGTGGTTCGCGGAGGCGACCGAGCAGCGACTCCATATCGTCCAGCAGCCTAGCAATCCATTGACACAGGCCGCTTCCGAAAGTCGCTCGCACACCCACCGCCAGCACCGTGGACATGCATCGGCCTTCGATGAGGCGCCCGCCATAGCTGTAATCATCTACTGGGCATGCCGTATCGCGCCACGATCAAGGCCCAACTTGAGCGCAGCGAGTACGGCCGCCGCGCCCTGGCGCTCCGCCGCCGCGCTCTCCGCCTGGCTGTAGTAATCCGTCGACGAGGGGTATTGCTGTGTCGACTGCTTGCCGGCCGGGAGCTCTGGCCGGGGATGTCCGAGTCGTTCAACGGTCAACGGTCCCGGCGTCGCGCAGTGCGAGTGTTGATCGAGCAGTTCGAACCGGATGGGTTCATCGAGACCGGCACGTTCGTTGGGTCAACGACGCGATTCTTCGCCGGCAACGGCGTGCCGGTGGTTAGCGCGGAGATCGATCATCTCTACTGGCTCCTAGCGAAGCTGCGCCTAGGGTGGCGAAGCGGTGTGAGGATCGTGCGCGGAGACTCTCGTGCCATGCTTGAGAGTCTCGCCGCTGAACAGGCTTTCATCCGTCCGTTGGCGTATCTCGACGCGCACTGGGGCGCTGATCATCCGCTCAGCACTGAAATTGCGCTTCTATGCGAACACTGGTCGGAAGTTCTGATTGTTGTCGACGACTTCGCTGTCAACGGCGACGTTGGTTACGCCTCCGATCCTGGCCTATCGCTTGCTGAGGTACAGCTTCCGCCCTCGGTCGTCGTAGGACTACCAGCCACACCGTCTGGGTCAGAGACTGGCGCTCGGCGCGGAACACTCTATGTAGCGCATGGCGAGCATGCAAAATTGGCACTCGCAGAGTTGGTACGTCGTGGACTGGTGTGCGAGCCGAGGTAAGCTGCAAACCCGGACGTGGCGCGCCACCCGAGGTTTAACCTTCGACTAGTGAGTGCTTCGCATCAACGGTAGGCCTTGGATCACGACGTTTGGGTCTGGGTCTCCGAGGATGTGACTCGTTCAAACATCCGCGGATGCACTACGCACAGCGGCATCGCGCCGACCTCGCCAGCCATCCGGAGCCGTTCATTGCGTGCCAGTCGATCGGCACTTGCGTAGACAAAAGCGCTCTGCACATAGCGGGGATCAATCCGAGGATCGTTCCACAGGCGCGACCGCAAGCAGTCCACGACGCGGAAGTTCCGGCCGGAGAACCGAGCATTCCAGTAGGCGGGCCATTGCTCGTTGCGATGGCCCTGACCGCCCTGGCCAGGAATAGCCGCCGAAAACAGCACGACATCGCTGAGGTCACACAGACTCGCAACTAGCGAGTCCGCATGTGTCGGTTCGAGCTGGTCGGCTACTTGGACGCAGATCGCCAAGTCAAAACGGCGGGGTAGCATTAGCGGAGTCTCGAGGTCGTGCGCGACGAAGCACTCTCCTGGAATCACAAGTGAGTCGCGCGGCACCCACGGACCGTCGATTCCTAAACAGTCCGTCACTCCCAGGCCAGACGCGACTGCGAGCCAGTGACCGGCTCCGCATCCCACGTCCACGATACTCGCGGCCTCAATGAGGTCAAGGACCACGGGCAGCATCGCTTGGGCGGATTGTGTCGTTCGCTTTGCACACTCACCGGAGTGGCAGGGTTCGACGTATTCCTCTACTGGATGATTCGAGCCCCTCTGGTTCGCTTGAACTGGCTGGGCATGGCTCGAAATCAGTGCGTCGAGCCGCGCAAACGCTTCGGCGTGACCTCGAGCGGCGGCGTCAAGCTGGACGTCCAGGTGGTTGACCTGCTCCTGGACTTCACCGACCGCTTGCCGTATCGCCCGCAGCTGTTCTCGGAAGCGCTTAACCGGTGAGGGGAGAATCCAGGATGGCGTTGACTCTTGTGCCGCCAAAAGCGAGCTGTCTTCCAAGATGGAAGCGCCACGTCGGTCTCGTAGGCGCCGGTCGGCGAATGTCTCGGCGGTTGACGAGAACTTGCCAATTCCGCGCAGTGCCGAACGGACATACACCGCCTCGGCGAGTTGGTGCCTCCGCCGACGATCTGCCGACCGGATCGCGCGGCGACCAGAGTCGCGTAGCTGCTTCACTTCCGTTCGCCGGAGAACACGGTGGGGGTGGGGCGACGATAGGTACGCGAAGTCCGCCGGACTCGCTCTCCACTTCCGGAGATCGCACTCGTAAAATATGTACCGGTCGTCCATGTCTGGCAGGAGGTCAAAATCGGGCCGCTGAAGCGGGTTGAATAATCCCGACATTGGAAAATGAATCCGCTCCGCGTCGCCGAGCCACGCCGCAAGCCAACTGAATGTGCTCACGGCCATCACTAGTTCTTTGGAACGCCTAAGTGTTTCGAAGTCCGCTAGAGCGTCACGGCGCGGCCCATATATCGCATCCGGGTAACGGCGCTGGATGGCTTCGGTGTATCGATCGTCGGATAGCTCTCCTACGAAAACGGGGTGAGCGCCCGAAGAGTCGATCGCGGCCTGGATGAACGAAAGCGGAGTCGGCGTGTAATCCGGGATCGGAGCGTTCGTGACAATGTCGCCAGCGCGAACGTGTACAACAATATGTCCTGGCCCATAAGAGTCACCGACGTTACGCGCAGTGAACACCTGACGGTACTGATGTACATCGTTGAGGTCCGATAATCGCATGTTCAGCGACTCCAAACGCAAATACGTAACGAGACCGGATCGGAGATAGCGTGCGATCTGTCGCACGGGAGTGTACCGGCCTCGGTAACAGATGGCGTCCTTGGGAAAATCGGCTGGCGCCGAGCGGGACAAGCCCCACTCCGGCATGTCGTAGCCAGAGAGGTCGAGGCCAGGCACAAGCTCGATCAGCTTTAGGGCAGTCATGTACTGGAACATCTGGTTGCCGAGTCGGCCAGCTGGGCCAAGCCGTACGACGGGTCGTCGGCGCAATCTGCTCATCTCCAGATCAAGTAAACGGCAAGGTGGAGACTGTGGCGCCCTCGGCTCCGGCGAACGAAGTGAGCGGCGGAGACACGCCAGGAGTCTACCGCTAGGTGGCCCCCGAAGTGGGCTGCGGTACGGCTTGCCCTGAGCTAAGCTCGTCGGTATGCGCGAGTACATGGGAATGCGTCGCCGCGTGCGCGGATGGGTGCAGGCGCTTCTGTGGGAGGAGCCTGCGCGCAACGGCTACACCGGCTGGCACGCCCGTGAGTTGTTGACGATGGGTCGCTGGTCGTACGGGCGTCCGGAGGTCATCGCCTATGGCGGCGACGATGCGCGGGTAAACGTCGGCGCGTTTGTGTCGATCGGTGCGGGCACACGATTTCTCGTCGGTGGGTACCACCGCCTGGACCTCATCACCACGTCGCCCCTATCCGAGCCGGGAGCGCCTCTGCCCGAGGGCCACAACGGTTCGCGCGGAGACGTCACCGTCGGACCCGACGTCTGGATCGGCCGAGGTGCCACGATTCTGTCGGGTGTGACGATTGGCGCGGGGGCTGTGATCGCCGCGTACGCCGTTGTGACGCGTGACGTCGAGCCCTATTGGATGGTCGCGGGCAACCCGGCGCGACCGAAACATCGGCGGCTGTCGGACACGGACTGCGAGCGGCTGCTGACGCTTGCGTGGTGGGACTGGCCAGACGAGCACATCCGGGCCGCCCGGCACCTGCTGCACTCCAGTGATGTCGACGCCCTGTGTGACTACGGCGCGAAGATCAGTTCACAAGTAGGCGCGCGCCCGAGCAGCCCATTACGTCACTGAGAAGCCGCCGGGGCCTTCATGCGGCGCACAAGCTCCACGCGGCCGCGGTAGAGCTCGACCAGGCGGTCCGTCACATGCGCGATGTCGTAGCGCTTCGCAAAGCCCTGCGCGTACGCCGACATCTCGCGGTACAGCTCGCGGCGTTTCGCCAGCTCCACGATCCGATCCGCGAACGCCGCGCTGTCCTGGCGCTTCAGCAGGAAGCCGTTCCTGCCTTCCTCGATGAGGTCGCGGTTTCCCAATCCGTCGAGCGTGACGCAAGGGAGGCCCGCCGCCATCGCTTCCACGAGCACGAGTCCAAACGGCTCATAACTTGCGGTATGCAGGTAGATGTGGTTGTCGCGCATCCATCTCTCAACCGACTGGACATTCCCGTGGAATAGAACGCGGTCGTCCAGACCGGCAGCCCGGACCGCCGCCTCGACGCGGCCACGCTTGACGCCGTCACCGAGCAGGCTGATCTCGAAGTCGACTCCCCTCCTCCGGAGCTCACGCGCGATCTCGACGATGAAGATCTGGTTCTTCTTGTCCTGAAAGCTTCCGACGTTGATCAGGCGAATTCGCTCGCCGTCCGCCGCCGGCTTGACGTCGGGATTGGCGAACCGGTCGTAGTTGAACCCGACCGGAATCAGGACCACGTCGTCCTTCATGTGATGTGGGAGGACCCGCCGGTAATAGGCGGAAGTGTGGCGGGAGTTCACGACAAAAGCCGTGGGCACCTTGCTGTACTTGTGGCGCATCAGGTGCCGTCGCTCGACAACGTTCGTCAACGCCTCACGACTCGCCAGCATGCGCAATGACGGTCTCTCGAACTGCACCATGTTGTCGTGTCCGTGGCAGATGTAGGCAATGTCCGCCGATACGCGGTAGCTGCTGAGGAATTCGGCGAGAAAGAGATGGGTATGGACCACGTCGGGACGGAAGCGCTCGACCAGAGCGGTGTATGCCGGGCAGCTATCGGCTCCCCGGAGAGAAAAGGTCTCGAAGCGCAGCTGCTCGATCGGCAGATCGTCGGTCAGCGCCCCGAAGAGATTGCGGTCGTACAGCGATCCGATGATGAAATCGATGTCATCGCGACGGCGCAGCGCCGTGGCGAGGTCGATGAGGAAGCGTTCTGCTCCGCCGATGCCGAAATCGGTGATCAGAAACAGCACTCGCAGCGGCCGCGTGTCACCCTCCAAGCCGAGGCCTCCTGGGGGGTCTAGCGACGGATTCACCCGCAGGCGAGATGCCCGACCTGTCGATCACGATTCCGGTTTCCATGTCCGCTGCGGAAGCGCGACAGATGCCGGTTGCGCGCTCCCATGGGGCCCTGGTGCCGTCGAGGCGCCAGCGGCTTGACCTGAAGTTCATCAGGTGCAGGTACATGAACTCACGGCCGTCTCGATTGTTGGTGATATGGCCGTCGCGATAGAACCACTCGTCCGGTTGCGCACTGTTGAGCGATTGGTCGAGCCATGGCCTGGGCGTGAAGGGAGTGGTGTATTGCTCGACCAGATACATTCCTCTGCGTCTCCGCCGAGCGCAGATCTGTGTCACAGGGTTATCGAGGCCCCATCCGAACTTCTCATTCGCCCTGTCGAAGACCGTCAATAGGTAGGCGTTAGTGATGCCGTGCTCATCGAGACCGATGAACTCAGGCTTCAGCAGATATCTCTGCCAATGGTAGATCCTCCGATACATCGTCCGGTTCCGGCGCGTGTTACGGAAGAGCGCAAAGTGGCCGGAGATGCGATCGGCGTGGGTTGACAGCACGTCGTAGCGAGCCAGGACCTCGTTGGTGTAGGTGCTCCGGATGTCTCCGAGGAGGAGGTCGGTATCGCACCAACCGTAGAAGTCGTAGCCCGCTAGCTCCGCCTCGTGTAGGGCTCCGAACATGGGCCTCAGGTCACAGAGCTTGTATGCGTCGGGCGGGTCGAAGGGGAGCTCGAGCCACGACCGTGCTCGCTCGACGTAGCGATCGAACGAGGTCGGTCGGATGTGGATATTCGGGGCCGCAAACCGTTCGGCGTCGCAATCCGTGAGTATCAGGAAGTCGAGCCCAGCGTTGCGGCGGGCTGTCTCAAAGAACAGATCGATCCATTCAGGCCAGGACCCGAAGTACGGAATCAGGATCGCGATGGATGGACTCGCGTCCTTGGACCCCACGTCGCGCGACCGGCTAGACCGCGCTGAGGACGTCTCTGATGAACCGTGGGTAATTGATTTCGGCATTGAAGTAAACGTTCCATGTCGCCCAGGCCGCACTGGCGTAGCCGCGATAATCCGACTCGGGCATTTCGGCGACCTTCTCGATCGCGGCGCAAACGTCGGCCACGTCTGGATCTGGCTTGAGCAGAAGTCCGTTCTGCCGGTGCAACACCATTTCTGGAATACCGCCGACCGCTGTCGCGACGACGGGCACTCCGGCAGACATCGCCTCCATGATCACCACCGGCATCCCCTCGGATTGACTGAGGCTGATAAACACCGACGGTCTACGCCGGCGATATGTGTTGAGAACCTGAGAGTTTGAGAGCGAGCCAGCCAGCTCGACCCGGATGGTTTGGGGCAGACGCGAAACGATCCGCTCCACGGATGAACGCGCTGGCCCATCTCCGATGTGAATCCAGGTGATCGGTCGACGCACGCGCTCGAGCGCCTCGGCGATTCGCTCGACGCGCTTGAGAGGGATCATGTCCGAGCACGAGATCAGCACAAACGGGTTGCGATTCGCCAGAGGTTCGGCTGCCACCGGCTCGGTCCCAAGGCGCGCATGCCCGAGCGACGGATGGTCGCAACCCTCGCGAGCCCGCGAGTACGCCAGTCCATCGTTGGATACGAAGCAATAGTGGTCAAGGTTCTCGGCCAGATATCGCCGGAACGGCAGGAAACCGGCCACCGATCGTTCGAAGTAAACATCCCAAGCATGTGCTCGACAAACGCCCACGTGTACCCATCGCCGGGCTTTGGCCACGGCGACAGCGAGCGCCATGTCGTTCGCCCAGTAGGAGTAGGCATAGATCCGGTCGCCGGAGCGCTCCTCGGCGAGGCGCCGGATGATGCGGCTGAACTTCTTTGCCTTGACCCAAGACGCAAAAACGGTGTTGCGCACCAGGCGCGTGATCGGCAGCGAGTACGCCTCGTGGATCCGACGCAGTTCTTCGCGCGGCTCGCTGTCGAGGAGCGCCGATGCACCTCGAAGCCAGTCTGCGGAGGAGAGCTCGTAGGCTACTCGCATGCACGTCACTCCTACCGGCATTTGGTGACGCGCTTCACCACCTGTGTCGTTGGAGATGATCACGACTTCGTCAAACGCCGCCTGCAGATATGAGATCTCATTCGCGAGGAAGGTTTCACCCCGCCCGTAGGGAAACGACGACGTGAGCAATATGAGGACCCGTCGCATGTGTCGTTCCGGCGACTCGCGCTACCAGCTCTCGCGCCGGAGGAAGACCTCAAGGGTCAAGAGGCTCCAGAGCGCCGCTCCACGCTGACGTGCGCCGGTGGCGTGCTCGGCCAACAGCCGATCGACGGCATCGTCTCTCAGGTATCGGCGAACGCGTGCGTCCCGCGCGCCGAGCATGTGATTCACGTAGCTTCTCAGGTCCTCGCGGAACCAGCTATCGAGCGGCACGCCGAACCCGTGCTTGCGTCGCCGCAGGATCTGGCTCGGTAGGTCCCTACGCATGGCGTGCTTGAGCACGCGCTTGAGTGACAACCCGCCGATCTTCAGCCGCGGGCGCAATCCGGCCGCGTAGCTCGCCAACTCCATGTCCAGGAAGGGCGAGCGCACCTCCAGGCCGTGGGCCATGCTCATGCGGTCGGCTTTCACGAGCAGGTCGTCCAGCAGGTAGGTACGGAGGTTCAGATCCAGCACGCGGTCAAGCGGCCCCAGCCCGTTGATCGACTGCCATTCGTCGATGAAATCGCGCTGGGCCCAGGAGTCTGAATCCTCGAGCAGGGCCTGCCGGGTGGGCTCGTCAATGAAGCTGACCCATGCAAGATATGCCTCTGGCATCCCGCTCTCGGCGACCGCAGCGAAGCGCTGCGCGTTGCCGATGCGCCCGCGCAGGGCTCTGCTCGGCGCCATCGCGAGCGCACGCTGTCCACCACGCCGGAGTGGGCTTGGAACCGCGTTGTACGCATTGACGATCAGCGCCGCCGCGAAGCGCTCGTACCCGGCGAAGAGCTCATCCGCACCGTCCCCGGATAGAGCGACGGTCACGTGGCCCCGCGTCAGCTCAGCCAAGAGATACGTCGGAATGGCGCTCGAATCGCCGAACGGCTGGTCGTGGTGCCAGACCAGTTTCTCGATCAGGTCGACGGCGTTGGGGCGCACCACCAGCTCGTGATGGTCGGTCCGGTAGCGCCTGGCGACGACCGCGGCAAACTGGCGCTCGTCGTACCCGTCGCGGTCGTCGAAGCCGATCGTGAAGGTCGAAACAGGTTGGGGGCTCAGCCGGGCCATCGTCGCAACCACCGCGCTCGAGTCGACGCCTCCGCTCAGCAGCGCGCCAATCGGGACGTCCGCAACCATCCGGCGCTCTACCGCATCGGTCAGCAGACGACGTACCTCGCGCCCTGCCTCCTCAAGCGAGGCGGGTGCGTGCTCGCGACGCTCCGGCTGCCAATACCGCGTCAACCGGGGCGGAGCGCCGCGCTGGACCGTCAGGACGTGACCCGGGGGAAGGCTTTGAATCCCGCTGAAGAAGGTCCGCGGCGTCGGGACGTAGCCGAACGTCAGATAGGCCGGGATCGCGCCCGGGTCCAAACGACGGGGAACGTCGGGATGGGCGAGCACGCCCTTGATCTCGCTGGCGAAGACGAGAATGTCCGGGGCGCACCAGTAGTACAGCGGCTTCTTGCCGAACCGGTCGCGCCCGAGGATCAGGCGCTCGCGGGCGGCATCCCAGACAGCAAAGGTGAACATGCCGTCGAGGCGGGCCGCAAGCTCCGCCGGCTCGCATCCCTCGGCCAGATGGGCGATGACCTCGGTATCACACCGGCTGGCAAACCGATGACCGTCCGCCTTGAGCCCACGCCTGAGTTCGCGAAAGTTGTAGATCTCGCCGTTGAGGACGGCGCCGATCATTCCGTCTTCCGTCGTGACAGGCGGGTCTCCGTGCTCCAGATCGATGATCGCCAAACGGTTCTGGCCGATCACCCCCTCGCCCCTGCTGAACGCACCCTCGGCATCCGGACCGCGGTGGCGCTGGCACGCCAGCTGGGCCCGGATGGCCTGGTCGCGATCGGTTCGCGCGCCACCCACAAATCCGGCGATTCCGCACACGCCGCTTAGACTCGGTTACCGGTCATCTCACCCGGTAGCGTAATCAGCGGTGAACACTGCGCGGCCGCTGCGATCGCTCTACGTGTGTTACCTCTCGCTCGAGGATCCGCTCGTCGAATCGCAGGTGATGGCGTATCTGGA
>Ga0123356_10000959_pt1 | contig 31940 bp, 27 predicted proteins | sample TergutEmb28metaG_2_FD_92546 | JGI IMG/M metagenome (GOLD analysis project Ga0123356, IMG submission 92546) | Embiratermes neotenicus P3 segment gut microbial communities from Petit-Saut dam, French Guiana - Emb289 P3 | ecosystem: Host-associated > Arthropoda: Insects > Digestive system > Gut ...
ATGGTCGGGGCGAGTGGATTTGAACCACCGGCCTCAGCGTCCCGAACGCTGCGCGCTAAACCAAACTGCGCTACGCCCCGCAGAGTGATATTATAAGGGGTTTCAACCTGCTGGGCAAATAGAGAGGGAGGCCTTGTGAAATATTGTGTTCTAATTATGGATGGCGCGGCTGGGTGGCCGCTTAAAGACCGTGGAGATAAAACTTCACTTGAGTTGGCGCGTACGCCTAATTTGGATGCACTTACTCGCGAGGGTATACTTGGTATGACCAACAACGTGCCAAAGGGAATGGAGCCCTCAAGTGCTGTGGCGGGAATGTCCCTGCTGGGATACGATCCTGAAAAGTATTACAAAGGCCGGGCTGCAATTGAAGCCGTTAGCATGGGTGTTCCTATTGGGCGTGGAGAAGCAGTGTTTCGCTGCAACTTGGTATCTCTCAAGAATGGCCGCATGTGGAGTTATTCCGCTGGAAATATTGAAAGAGAAGAGTCGCATCAATTGATAGCTGCCCTTAATGAGCATTTGGGTAGCCGTGACGTGCAATTCTATCCTGGTGTGAACTATCGCCATTTACTTAAGATAAAAAGGCATACTGACACTGCTCATGCTGTTTGTACTCCCCCCCATGACATCTCCGGGAAAGCTGTGGCACAGTACATGCCAGAAGGGCGCGGAAGTAGGTTGCTATGTCAGCTTATGCAGGATTCACAGGCGGTGCTTAAGCAGCAGACAGTGAATTATCAGCGTGTGGCACGTGGGCAGATGCCGGCGACTTCCATATGGCTGTTCTGGGGTAGCGGTCCAATACCAAAGACGCCAAGCTTTAAAGAAACGTATAAACAGAATGCGGCGTTGACCTCAGGCGTGGATTTGTTGCGGGGTTTGGGGATGATGATGGGTATGGATATACTGGATATTGCCGGCGTGACGGATAATATGACCAACAACTTTACAGGACAGGCTGAAGGAGCATTAGCGGCATTGGATAGTCATGACCTCGTGGTTATACATGTTGAAGCACCCGATGAAGCAGGCCATGCCGGCAATGCCGCTGAGAAAATTGCAGCCATTGAAAAGATTGATTCTGAAATACTTTCACGTCTGCGCCATTATCAAGGTGAATTGCGTTTGCTGGTAATGCCGGATCATCCCACTCCGGTGGAAATAGCGACTCATGTGGCTGAGCCTGTACCTTTCCTTATGTGGGGGTATGGTTTTGAATCAGGTCAAGCGCAGTGCTTTACTGAGAGTGAAGCTATGAAGACGGGGGTGTTAGTCCACAAGGGATGTGAGGTTATGAGCCGTTTTATTGGAGGTTCTTGACATGCCGCGTCGTGAAGATGAATACTATCGCGAAAACCGCGAGGCGCGTGGAGCGGCACTCTGCCCGCGCTGTGGCAGCCCGAATCTGTCGTACAATAAGATGTATAAGACTTGGCGTTGCAATCGTTGTGAACAGAGTTTCCCCACTCCGAGTTATGGGGCACATGGCAAGCCGTCATGGTGGGATAGATTGCGAGGTCGCGGTTAGCATACAGTTTGTGTTATGCAAAAAGTAATGTGATTTTTGTATAATATACCGAGAAAAAATACGAAACAGCAATAGTTAGTTCCATAAATCAAATTTGGGAATAGTCTGTGAGAGTTTCAGAAAGATGTCTATCGTAGTTCAAAAATATGGCGGCACATCTGTAGGTGATGCTGACAGAATACGTAATGTGGCGCGTCGCGTAATTACAGCCAAACAGTCCGGAAGCGATGTGGTGGTGGTGGTTTCTGCCATGGGAGACACGACGGATGACCTCATTAAATTAGCCCACCAGATATCTGATAAACCCAGTGCACGCGAGATGGATGTGCTGCTTTCTACAGGCGAGATGGTGTCCAGCACACTGCTAGCTATGGCGCTTGAAAATATGGGGCATAAAGCCATCAGTCTTTCCGGTGCACAAGCTGGTATCCGTACTGACGCTACCTACAGCCATGCGCTTATTCTCAGTATTGACCCCGGCCGCGTTGTCCAGGAAATCAAAAATGGGAATATCGTCATAGTTGCGGGTTTTCAGGGCGTGACAGAGGATAATGACACCACTACGCTGGGACGGGGAGGTTCCGATACCACTGCTGTGGCATTGGCAGCGAGTTTGAATGCCAGTGTGTGTGAGCGTTATACGGACGTGGAGGGCATTTTTACAGCCGATCCGCGTGTTGTTCCCGGGGCATCAAAACTGAAAGAAATCAGCTATGATGAAATGCTTGAATTGGCCACTTACGGCAGCAAGGTTATGCATCCTCGTGCTGTGGAGATGGGGCAGATATATAACGTTCCAATACTGGTGGCCTCCAGCTTTAATGATTATCCTGGGACACTTATTCACGGAGGGCTTATGGAAATACGAAACAAGGTTACGGCTATTACTCAGGATATGGATGTGGCTAAAATTACCGTTGTTGGTGTGCCGGACACGCCTGGCATAGCCGCCTCGATTTTTGAGCCGCTGGCTAAGGCGGGGATTAGTGTGGATACCATCGTGCAGAATGCCAGTATCCAAAACATAACTGACCTTAGCTTTACTGTTACCAAGGGCGACGCCGATAAGGCGTTGCGCATTGTTGGTCCCATTGCTGAAAATGTTGGTGCCCGTGAATGTGTGGCGGATACTAAACTGGCCAAGGTAAGTATTATAGGGAGTGGGATGCAGAATACTCCGGGATATGCGTCTACTATGTTCAGTACACTGTTTGCCTCCGGCATCAACATCCAACTCATTACCACCTCAGAAATACGTATAACAGTTATTATTGCCGACGATAAAGCAAATGAAGCGAGCGTGGCGCTACACAAAGCTTTCGAGCTGGAAAAATAGTCGCAGGTGTTTTTGTCGATTATTTCCTGTGGCGGAAACTCTGCTTTGATGTCGTTGGCACAATAAATTCGTTGTGAATTGCTTGGGTAAAAGCGACTTGGCAAATTAAAAGGCGGGAATATATGTCCCCGCCCATGTGCTTATAATGGATTAAATAACCTAAGCCGAGATGACTTGCTTAACCTCCGGGATTTCCTGTTTTAGTATACGCTCGATGCCATTTTTCAGTGTCATCATGGACATCGGACAGCCGACGCAGTGTCCGACTAGCTTAACCTTAACTATGCCATCTGTAACATCTACAAGCTCAACGTTTCCGCCATCGGCTACCAACGCCGGGCGAACCTTGTCAAGTGAAGCCTCCACCTTTTCTTTTAAATCATCCATATTATCTCCTTCTGAAATTTTACTTGTCTTTATGCCGTGGCACGTCTCCTGCTGCTCTGGGCTACAATAACCAGACGCATACTGCGCCCGTATTTCAGGATGTGTGCATTTGTGATTATCATTCAACATACTTATGAAAATCTCTATCTCGCCAGATTATCACAGCCTCGCACTGCTGTCAATTGCATTAGCTTGTCTTATTGGTCTTTTCTAGGGTAAAATATGTGGCTGTAATACGGAGTTTCAAGTTTGGTACACGATAAAGAGGAACAGGCTCGGCTTATCCGCCAGACTTCCAAACAGGCCATAGCTTTGGCGCTTGAGGGTCGTTGGCGTGATGCTGCTGATGCCAACAAAGGGATATTAGAAAGCTTTCCTGACGATATAGACACGCTCAATCGTCTAGGGAGGGCTTGTATAGAGTTGGGTGAGTATACCGAGGCTCGTAATGCGTATGCACGTGCTAGTGAGATTGATCCGTATAACACTATTGCCGAAAAAAATCTGCGGCGATTGGAACATCTTGATAGCAACAGAGAAGGCAATAAATCTGATGGCGGTACAAAGCTGAATCCCAACACTTTCATTGAGGAAATGGGTAAAGCTGGCGTGTTGTGTCTGCAGCAGGTTGGCTCCAAGGAAGTATTGGCGCGTTTGGTAGCCGGCGATAAGGTGGTATTGGTAGCAGCCGATGGAAAACTGCATGCCAACAGCGAAAAGGGCGAGTTTTTAGGTGTGGTGGAGGCTCGTCATGGCCAGCGCTTGGCACGGTTGATGGCCGGAGGTAACAAATACAGTGCCTCAATAACCAGTTTATCGGAGGAGTCCCTGTCGATAATCATCCGTGAAACATTTCAGCATCCTAATCAGGCAGGGATGATTTCCTTCCCATCCAAGGGCGTGGGTAACACGCAGCAATTTGATGGTGACAGATTCCTGCGTCGTTTTGTGGAAAATGATGAAAACCTGGCTGAAGAGCCAGGCGACAGTGCCATTTCTGAAGACGAAGAAGTGGACCCTGAAAGTCTGGACGAAAGTGGCGCAGAAGAAGAGATACAACAGTAGAGAGGATTATGAGATATGGTTGTTGGTAATATCAAACAGGTAAAAATTGAAGAACAGATGCGTGGGTCCTATTTGGACTATGCTATGAGCGTTATTGTTTCACGCGCCCTACCAGATGTGCGCGATGGGCTCAAGCCGGTACATCGACGTATTTTGTTTGGCATGCGTGAACTGGGTTTGACACACACCAGTTCATATAAAAAGAGCGCCCGTGTTGTAGGCGATGTTTTAGGTAAGTATCATCCGCACGGGGACTCCTCGGTTTATGATGCCATGGTGCGTATGGCGCAGCCTTTTTCCATGCGGCACACTTTAGTTGATGGGCAGGGAAACTTCGGCTCGGTTGACAATGATCCGCCGGCTGCCATGCGTTACACGGAGTGCCGTTTGGCTGAAATCGCTGAGCAAATGCTGCTTGACATTGACAAGGAAACGGTCGATTTTGTACCTAACTTTGATGACAGTCTTAAAGAACCGTCAGTATTGCCAACACGCTTCCCTAACCTATTGGTCAATGGCTCATCTGGCATTGCCGTCGGTATGGCCACCAATATTCCGCCACACAACTTGAATGAAGTGTGTGGTGCTATCAACTATCTAATTGACAATCCTGATGCCACAGTGGACGATTTGATGAAGTTTGTCAAAGGACCGGATTTCCCGACCGGCGGTACAGTGCTGGGTGTAGAGGGAATTCAATCGGCCTATGCCACAGGTCACGGGCGTGTTTTGGTTCAGGCTAAAGCCTTTGTTGAGGATACCCCAGGCACGCAGCATCAGCAGATTGTGGTAACGGAGTTGCCATACCAGGTAAACAAAGCAGCGCTGGTGGAGCGTATAGCCGAACTGATTAAAGCCAAAAAAATTACAGGCATAAGCGACCTACGCGACGAAAGCGACCGCCAGGGCATGCGTATTGTTATGGAACTTAAGCGCGAAACACAGCCGCGCCAGGTGCTGAATAATCTCTATAAACAAACTCAAATGCAGGGTGCTTTCTTCGTAAACATGCTGGCGTTGGTTGAGGGTCAGCCGCGCGTCATTTCTCTTAAAGAGGCATTGCAGTTGTTTATTGACTTCCGCCGCGACGTTATAACACGTCGCTCGCAATATGAACTGCGTATCGCCAAAGATCGCGCCCACATTCTTGATGGGCTTAAAATAGCGCTGGACTTTTTGGATGAGGTTATCAAGACCATTCGTCAGGCAGCTAATGCCGATGCTGCGCGTACGGCTCTCATGGAACGCTTTAACCTGTCAAAGCTTCAGTCGCAGGCTATCTTGGATATGCAGTTGCGCCGTTTAGCTAATCTTGAGCGCAATCAAATCTTGGAAGAACTTGCACAGGTTAAGAAAACCATTGCTGACCTGGAGGATTTACTGGCTAATCCACAGCGAATCTACACAGCTGTTAAGGAAGAGACCAGGGCACTTGGTGCAAAATTTGGCAACCCGCGTGCTACAGATATCACACATGAAGAGTCGCAGGAATTCTCGGAAGAGGATCTCATAGCGCATCAGGACATGGTTGTTACACTTTCCGAGCGTGGTTTCGTCAAACGTGTGCCGGCTCATGCCTATGTTCTGCAGCATCGCGGCGGACGCGGCATTATAGGAATGTCTACCCGTGAAGAGGATGCGGTACGCTTCCTGCTGGCGGCAGATACACATGATGCCATTCTCTTTTTCACCAACAAAGGGCGCGTGTTCAGTATCAAATGCCACGAGGTGCCACTGGATATATCGCGCATTTCCAAGGGCACTGCTGTTGTCAATCTCTTCCCCATTAATCCGCTTGAAAGGGTGACAGCCGTAGTTCCGGTGCGCAGTTTTGATAATGGTGTGTTCTTGGTGATGGCGACCACAATGGGCGAGGCCAAGAAAGTATCCATTGAGGCATTTAGTTCAGTGCGCTCGTCTGGGCTGCTGGCAATGGATTTGGATAAGAGCGACAGCTTGGTTGCGGCGGCGTTGGGAACTGATGATAAAGAGGTAATTATGGTCTCGCGCAACGGGCAGTCCATACGTTTCCCGGTAAGTGAGTTGCGCGATAGTTTACGGGCATCAGGCGGCGTGGATGGATTCAAGATGATAGGGGATGATCAGGTTGTAAGCCTGGACATTGTAAACCCTGATGGATATCTGCTAGTGGTTACCGCCGGAGGATTTGGTAAAATCACATCTCTTTCCGAGTATCCGATTCAGCACCGCGCCGGAAGCGGTGTCATCACGTTTAACACCACTGATAAAACGGGTAAGGTGGTGGCGGCAACTTCAGTGGATGAGTATAGCGAGGTTATGCTGGTGTCTGCTAATGGCATTATTACTAGGACGCCTGTGAAAGAGGATGATCCACGCAAGGGTATTACCACTCAGGGGCGTGCTACACAGGGCGTTAAATTGATGAGATTGGACGATGGTGACGCGCTGGTAGGACTAACTTGTATTGAAACAAAAGAGGAAGAACCTGTTTCCGGTGGCGAAACAACAGCGGCAGGATAGCCGTTTAGGATTGGTCCGAACGCATAGAGGGCAACATGTGTTGCCCTCTATGCGTATGCATCTGCAGTTACTGATTGGCGTTTTTAATCTCTTTTGACGAAACGGGTTCTCCTCTTGTCAGCCGTATTGAAAGTTCCATGAAGTCGGCTGATAGCATGGAGAAACGAAACTTTATTAGGCTTTTCAGCATGGGAATGCCATCCAGAAAGACGTGTGTTTGCTCAAAGTTTTTATGCAAGGCGGCACTGTCGCGACAATTTTCATTATTGATATCGGTAGGTGCTGTTATCTGAAGCATTGTGCGCTCAAACCCGCCGCATTTTTCAATTTCGTCCTGTAAAGCTTTAATCTTGTCATGCTGGCGGGCTGAAAGGGTGAAAGTAGTGCCATGAGGGAAGTGTGCTGTGCCAAGCCCCAGCCACAGTGCGCAACTGCTACACAAAACGTAAACTTTATGAGGGGTTTCTTGCGTATCTGCCGCGGTACCGCAGAGGGAAACATTCGGTTGCACAAAGCCGCAGTTATCACAACGGAAAGTGCCTTCAGGCACGCCGTGTGCTTCACACGATGAGGCTTTGTTTTTTTGCCAGAAAAATTTCAAGACTGTTGCCCTTATTCCCTCTATTTTAGCACCATTGCCCCTCAAGACCGCAAGCGTTACATCCGGAAGTACGGCAATCAGGCGTAAGAGTGGCGCCCAGAGCAAGGCGATACTCGCTTTTTAGAAATTCTGCCGAGACCATGGTGTCAATATGTGCCCAAGGCATAATCTCATCCAGCGGGCGCTCGCGACAAGCGTACCATTGCGGGTCAATACCTTCTTCCTGCATTGCTTTTTGCCATAACTCAAAGTTAAAATGCTCGCTCCAGCCATCGAAAGCTGCCCCCATACGCCATGCGCGGTAAATCACACGACCAATTTTTCTGTCGCCGCGTGAAATAACCGATTCCAGCAGGCTCACCCGTGTGTCCTGCCAGGAGAATTTCACGTTGCGTTTGGCCAAACCACGCTTTAACAACTCGTGCCGGCGTGAAATATTTTCCGCATTTTCTTGCGCTACCCACTGGAAAGGCGTGTGTGGTTTTGGTACGAATGTTGAGAGCGTGAGACGAATTTGCGGGGCACGTTTTGGAGCTTTACTTCCTTGTGCTTTGACCTTGTGCACAAGTTCTACAATCTCTTGTACGTCCTCATCACTTTCAGTAGGCAGTCCAAGCATGAAATATAGCTTTAAGGTTGTCCAGCCGCGCTCAAAAGCCATAGCGGCGGTGGCCAGCAGTTCATCTTCGGGGATGTGCTTGTTTATGACACGCTGCAATCTTGCTGAGCCCGCCTCTGGGGCGAAAGTTAGCCCACTTTTACGCCGCCCTGGAAGTCCGTCCACTAATTTGATTGCGTGGGCATCAATATGCAAACTTGGCAATGACAGTGCCAGTCGCGCGCCATATTTGGCATTAATATCGGCTACCAACGCATCAATTTGAGAGTAGTCACCGCTGGAAAGAGAAACCAGTGACATTTCATCATAGCCGCTGTTTTCTATTATGCTGTCTACTGCCTGAGTAATTTCTTCGCATGAACGCTCACGCACAGGGCGGTAGCCCATGCCGGCATTGCAGAAGCGGCAGCCATGTGAGCACCCTCGTGCGATTTCCACTGCTCCGCGGTCATGTACTACCTCAATAAATGGCACAACAGGCCTAATCGGCGGTGGGGGCAATTTTGATACCAGTTGTCGCTTGATGTATGGAGCAGCCTCTGGAATGGTTGGTGTAAGTGTTTGATAAGTGCCGTCGCGGTACGTAATTTCATAAAGTGAAGGCACATATACTCCGGGTAGTTTGGCGGCTTCTCTAAGTAAAATCTTTTTCTCAAACCTCCCATTGGCTTGTTTGTGCTGCAGCAAAAGATTTATGAGAGACGGCAAAAGTTCTTCCGCTTCGCCAATTACAAACAAATCGATGAAGTCGGCCAGCGGCTCAGGATTGAGCGCGGCATTGCCGCCGGCAATGACTAATGGATAAAAGTTTCCGCGCTCTTTGCTCCAGACGGGCAATCCGGCCAGATCCAGCATGGAAAGAATGTTTGTAAAAGTGAACTCATATCCGAGAGAAAAACCGATAACATCAAACTCGGTAAGGGAATGACCGCTCTCCAAGCTAAGCAGAGACAATTTGTTGGTGCGTAATGCCTGCATCATATCTGGCCAGGGAGCGAATACGCGCTCAGCCAGACAGTTTGGCTGTGCATTAATCTGCTCATAAAGTATGCCGACGGCCATGTTGGACATGCCGATTTCGTAGACATCGGGGTAGCTGAGCACGAATTTAAGAGGGGTAATCTCCCAGTTTTTACGTACTGTGTTCCACTCGCCGCCGGTATAGCGAGCCGGCTTGTTTACGCGATACAACAAATGGTCCGGATAATGCAAAATATTTTACTCCCTTGGTAAATTATATCTGCCAAATGGTATGGCGGCAAACATTATGCATTGCGGCACTTGTCAGTATATGCAAAAGCTTTTAATCTCATAGCCGAAAACCTTGACATCTTGGCTAGGCCATTTTAGAATTGCTGTGTATGGAGGATAGATATGGACTACATGTTTGCTCCCTGGCGTATCTGGTATATCAAGCAGGCATCAGAAAATGAAACTTCCAATTGTATTCTGTGCCATTATCCTGCGCGCACTGACGACGAGCAAAGCCTGATACTCTATCGTGGTGAGCACAACTTTGTTATCATGAATCGCTATCCATATAACGCCGGGCACATCATGGTTTCACCGTTGCGTCATTGCGCAGCACTTGATGGATTAAATGATGCCGAACGCAACGAACATTATCGTATTGTTGCACGATGCGTGGCCATTATGCGGGATATGTTCAGCTGCGATGGCTTTAATGTAGGTATGAATCTTGGTCGTGTGGCCGGGGCAGGGGTGGACCAGCATATCCATACCCATATCGTGCCGCGTTGGAATGGCGACACAAATTTTATGCCTGTCCTTGGTAGCATTAAGGTCATTAACGAGGCAATTGCCGACACATATAAGATGCTTAAGCCAAAATTTGCATTATTACAGGAGGGTTAGATTATGTGGGAGACAACTTTTCCGGCAGCATCGGCTGGTATTGCAATAGGCATTGTATGGATAATATCTATGCTGATAATCGCGGTGATTTCGTTGTCGTCATTGGGGTTAACCATTTGGGCGCTGGTGGATGTAATTCGCCGGGAGTATGTACGTGGTAGTAAGAAGATTGTTTGGATACTGGTTATAGTGCTTGTCAGCATCATAGGCCCAATTGTATATTTTCTTGGAGGTCGCACCGACGGGCTTGAGGAAATAGAAGAGGGATAGCCGCGTGCCTCATTTGTACTGTGGAGGTGCATCATGTCTGCAATTAAATGCGAAAATTTGACCAAGCGCTACGGCGCGCTGACGGCACTCGACGGGCTTACAATTGAAGTGCCTGAGCGTAGTATTTTTGGTTTTCTTGGGCCTAACGGCTCAGGCAAAACTACGATGATTAAGCTGCTAATGGGTATGAGCCGTCTCAGCGCAGGGCGTGCATGGGTAAATGAAAAAGAGGTGGTGGCGGATGCCCCCGAGATGCGCACACAAATCGGTTATCTACCGGATGTTCCCAATTTCTATAACTGGATGACGGGTGGAGAGTTTTTGCAGTTTGCAGGAGAACTGCATCAGCTTTTGCCGGCGGATAGAATGTCGCGCAGTCATGAATTGCTGGAACTGACCGGATTGAAAAAAGCTGGTAAGAGAAAAATCGGAGGGTATTCGCGCGGTATGAAGCAGCGGCTTGGGCTGGCACAGGCGCTGATGAACCGTCCCAGGGTATTGTTTTTGGATGAGCCCTGCTCGGCTCTTGACCCAATGGGGCGGCGCGACGTACTGAATATCATCTTGAAACTAAAGGAATCTACTACTGTGTTTATGTCCACACACATTCTGTCTGACGTGGAGCGTGTTTGTGACAGTTTGGCGATTATCAACAAAGGGAAGCTTGTTGCTACATCAACCGTGGAAGCATTACATCGACGCTTTGCACTTTCTTCTTTTGATATTGCTTTTGATGACGATGTGGCGCAATTTTCGACCTTGTTGGAAAAGCAGCCGTGGGTACAGAAAGTGGAAAAGCTGGAAATTAACAATATGCCGGGGCTGCGTGTGCAGGCCGGAGATGTGCAGACTGCCAAGCGTGAAATGCCGCAACTGATTGCGGCAAGCTGCCTGAGCCTTGTGCGCTATGAAATGACCATGCCGAGTTTGGAGGATATATTCGTGCAACTGGTGCAAGGCGAGGTGCAATCATGAGAGGTTTTGGTGCTTTATTGCGCAAGGAAGTCAAGGAACAATTTAGCACAAATAAGATTATCATTGTCACCGTTGTGTTCCTCTTTTTCGGGCTGTCATCGCCGGTGATGGAAAAATATTTACCTGATATACTTAATTCCCTATCTGAAACCGGCGGTCTTGTTATTGAGATGCCGGAACCCGTATCGAGTAAAGCATTGGTAAGTTATGCCTCAAACATCTCGCAGTTTGGCGTGTTGATGGTTGTGCTGCTGGCGATGGGTGCTATTGCCAAAGAGATAGAGAGTGGTACGGTGGCGCTGTTGCTTTCCAAACCGGTATCACGATTGTCTTTCATCATAGCCAAGCTGGTGGCGCAAGGACTGAATATACTGCTTGGTCTGTTGCTTGGCGGATTGGTGTGCTGGGGTTATACACTTATATTGTTTGGCAATGCAGAAGCCCTTGGCTTTCTGCAACAAATGTTGCTGATGCTGCTGTATTTGCTTTTCTGCCTGTCCGTTACACTGTATTTTTCCAGTCTGCTCAAAAACCAGCTCGCCGCCGGCGGGTTGGCAATAGTCGTAATTATAGTTATCTATATATTGTCGGGGCTGCCTAAGGTGGTACATTTTCTGCCTGGTGGACTGATTAGCTGGGGTAATCAACTGGTGTTGGGGACGTCAGGGGGCGCAGAATGGGGCACACTTGCCATAACGCTTGCGTTAATCGTCCTTGGGGTATATGGTTCTTGGCTGAATCTAAGGCGAAAAGAACTTTGATGTTTGGTCACTTTTTAACAATGCACTGAATAGTAGATTATGCTTATGTATAACAATAATCGTATCTGGCTGTATCGCAGTATAGTCGCATTTGGGCTGGTGTTGGCATTTCTCGTAACGCTGGTTATTCCGCAGCATATGAAAGAAAATGGCGATTGGTCGCTGCAGCAAGCCGTGCAGAATTTTGCCGATGGACAGATGACGCTTGACCAAGTTACATTTGATTTGCAGAACGCCGAAGCTCAAGCCAATGGAGCGGACTTAAGCCGATATGTACAACTCGAAAATCAGCATTGGGCTTATACAGAAGCACCGGGATATATTTTCTACTTGTTGCCATTTTATTCCATACATGCCCCGGCGCTGGGTAATCAGCTTTTGGCTGTCGCGATGGCTGTGGTGATGTTTCTACTGCTCAAGCGTCTCAAAGATGAGCGGGTAGCTTGCCTAGGGGCATTGATGTGGCTCTTTTCTCCTGTAGCACTGGCGATGTTATCGCGTGCATATTCAGGTATTTTTGCCGCAGCCGCGTTTCTTGGCATGGGTGGCGGACTGTATATTTATTATTGTTTGCGCCATGGTGAGTTAAGTCGTCGTGTTGCTTGGGGGTTGTTGTTCCTCGCCGGACTGGGACTGGGCTGGAGCGTTTTTGTCAATTATTCCAACATTTGGGCTGTGACCGTCTTCTTGCTTCATTTTGTTTATCTCCAATTACGCCCGCGTTTAAACGAGCGAAGGAGTGATGCGGCATTGTCACCATTGTGGTTTTGCTTGGGTTTGCTGCTGCCTTTGATAGAACTACTGGCTTATCAGAATACAGTGTTCGGTGCTCCATTTAGATTTGGTTTTCAGTATACCGAGTTGCCGGTTGGCTTTGGTTGGCAGTTTATTCAATCTAATATAAAACAGGTCGTCGTCGCTTGGCTGGTTGGTTTTCCGCTAGTTATTCTGGGCATAGCGGCATTGATTTGGTCTCTGTGTAAAGGGTTTCATCGGCGCATGTTTGGTGTCGACCTGCTGCTTCTGTTAGCCGGTTGGGTGCTGGCAGTGTTTGGATTATATCTGACGTATGAGTGGACAGCTATGGCAGATATGGGTGGTATGCCCTTTATCATGTTGGCGTGTTATGCACTACCGGGGTTGTTGCCTATCACTCTGTTGTCAGCACAATGGCTGGACCAGTTGTCCCGTCGTGCCTGGTTGTGTGTGGTTATTCCGTTACTTGTCTGGGGAGTGGTCTTTTTTGCTCAGTCGGCGCTTGCCTATCCCGAAGTGCCAATCAATCCGCTCAATCCGTGGAGGGCTCTCAATCAGTTGTCGCAGAGTTCGCTTCCAGAAATCAATACTGCAAACGGTGGCATAAATGTCTAATCTCAGCCGCTGGAAATGGATGCTTTTGCCATTGGCTTTCTGTATCCTAATTCTAATAATTTACATGTTCGCTTTTCAGCACGGCGGCTCGGATATTGGGTTGTATCGCTACTATGCTTCTTGTATGAGGGAGGGACTTGTTCCCTATAAAGACTTTGCCGTTGAGTATCCTTCGATAGCGCTGCTCTTATTCTATCTGCCATATTTGGTATCCCACGATCTTGCTGGATACAACACAGCCTTTGCTGTGGAGATGATGCTTTTTGCTATGGCTGGGGTTTGGTTGCTTTTCGGCTTGGTGCGCCAGCTGCAAACTCGCCCTTGGGTGGCGCTTTCATGCTATGCGCTGATTGTGATATCCATTGGTGACATTGCTGTGGAGCGCTTTGATATAGTCCCTGCAATAATTACATTGGCGGCACTGTATGCTTTCTGCCGCGGCAAATATGAGATGGCTTGGATTGTGCTGGCAGTGAGCGTGATGACCAAGGTCTATCCGGCAGTATTGGCGCCGCTGTTTTTAATTTACCAATGGCATCATCACGGCTGGCGCCGGACGTTTTCTCATGTGGCGATTTTCGCATTAGCTTTGACACTAATCGCAGGTCCGGCACTATGGATTGGTAGAGGAGAGTTTATTCACTCTTTTACAGTGCAGGCCGGTCGCGCATTGCAGCTGGAGAGCCTATACGCCTCTTTGTTGTTACTGCTTAACTCGCTGGGGTTGGTAAGCGCCGCGCCTGTGGGTGGTCACATGTCTTTCGACGTATCTTCGCCGCTGGCGCAGCCGCTGGCAAAATGCGCTTTTTTTATCGTTGGAGCGGCGCTGGTGGCTGTGTATTTGCTGTATATGCGTCGCATAAGGCGTAATTTGGGGTCGCCGACACATACAGAATTCGGCGCTGGGTCAACAGCCGATATTCTCAATTATTCCATAGCTGCCGTTGCGGTATTCATTGCTACCAACAAGGTGTTTTCGCCACAGTTTGTTTTGTGGCTTTGTCCGCTGGTGCCTCTATTCAGCGGACGTTGGCAAAAGTTCGGATGGATGGTCTTCCTAGTGGTGGCTTATCTGACTTGGTACGTTTATCCTACGAATTACTTCGGATTGGCGGATGGTCAGCAGGTGGTTACGAATGCGCTGGTATTACGCAATACACTGATGATTTTGTTGATTGTGTTACTGGTTATGAGCCCGGCACACGAATCAACAGCTTCCGTAGACCTGCCTGCATTAGCACCTGCCAAAGACTGATTTTCTTCTGTATGTGTGCTCTGTGGTCACTCCACTGTTGAAAAAATTTTACAAACTGCGTCAAGCGGTATTTTTCGTGCGTAATTTTTCTTGACATATGGCTAAACCAATGATATAAAGTTTAGATATACATATTGCGGATTCGTGCAAGTTATTGCATGAATTGTGAGTGTTGAAAATGGCAGCAATTGAATAAGGAGCGCCGAACCAGTAAATGAAAACTCAGACCATGCAAGCTCGGGAAGTCGTGGGGGAACCCTCCGGCACCACTGTTGCTGCGGCTCAGGTAGAAGAAGACGAACCTCCACTCAAGGAGGAGATGTCCTCGCGCAGTCTGTTTTGTAATATTCCCTCAGAGCACTGGAACGATTGGCATTGGCATTTCCGTAATCGCATAACAACTGTTGAGGGTCTGTCCAAATATGCGCGTCTCAGCGCCAAGGAACGCGCCGAGTTGCGTTTGGTAAGTATCAAATATCCTCTGGCTATCACACCTTATTATTTGTCATTGATGAACCTTGATAATCCCACTGACCCTATGCGTTTGCAGGCCTTGCCGTCCATAGAGGAACTTTCCACGTCTTGTGCCAGTATGGAGGATCCACTTGCGGAGGAAGAGCATTCCGTAGTGCCGGGGCTTGTACATCGATATCCTGACCGTGTGCTGATGGTTTTAACGGATATTTGTCCTATGTTATGCCGTCATTGCACGCGCAAGCGCGAATGGCGCCACGGCGGTTGGGTGCGCACGCCTGAACAGTTTGAGGCCATGTTGACTTATATTCGTCGGCATAAGGAAGTGCGAGACGTGATTGTTTCCGGCGGAGACCCCTTGACACTGTCAACCGCCCGCTTGGGTGAGGTTCTTGCCGGAATACGTCGCATACCCCACGTTGAAATCATCCGCATTGGCACACGGATGCCGGTGGTGTTGCCTCAGCGCATAGATGATGAGTTGTGCAATATGCTTTCCAAATATGGGCCAATATGGCTCAACACGCATTTCAACCACCCACGTGAAATTACACCGGAGGCGGCGCGCGCCTGTGATATGTTACTTAGGGCTGGTATGCCGGTTAACAATCAGTCTGTGCTGCTCAAGGGAGTGAATGATTCTGTAGAAACTCAAATCAATCTATGCCGCAGCCTATTGCGTATCAAAGTGCGCCCGTATTACTTGTTCCAGTGTGATGATGTTGTCGGCACGGAACATTTTTGGACATCTGTGGAAAGCGGTGTGAATATCATGCAAGGCATGCGTGGATTTATTTCGGGCTTGGCTATTCCAACGTATGTTATTGATTTGCCAAACGGCAAAGGTAAAATTCCTGTCGGACCGGACTACATATTGGAGCGTACGTCGGAAGAGTTTATTGTGCGCAACTATCAGGGTAAGATAGTTCACTATTCCAACCCGAATAACGCCAAGGCTTATACGGAATGCTTTGATGTGCCGTGCGCCGATATCATTCCGGTTTAGTTTGCCAAACGGTGGCTTTGATGAAAATAGGTTTAAGTTATGACATAAAACTGCAGGTGCCTCCGACGGAAGGACTACCTGCGGATGAGTTTGAAGAGTACGATTCTCCAGAAACGATTGATGCAATATTTGCGGTTATCAACTCAGCGGGGCACCAGGCTATAAAACTGGGTGGCGGCAGCGATTTCCTAAACTGTGTGATGCGTGAGAAGCCCGACTTGGTGTTCAATATTGCTGAGGGGTTGGGAAATTACCGTAGCCGTGAAGCGCAGGTGCCGTCCGTGCTGGAAATGCTCGGAATACCATACTCCGGGTCGGATCCTTTGACATTGTCGCTTTGTCTGGAAAAGTCCCTCACCAAACAACTGGTAGCAGCGGTCGGTGTCGACACGCCTGAATGGCGCATCATAAATACCATTGAGGAATTGGAATCAAGTGATTGGGGCAATTTCCCGTTTCCGGTTTTCATTAAGCCGGTACATGAGGGCTCCAGCAAAGGTATACGCAACGCATCTCGCGCAGATGACGTGCCAACCCTTAAAAAGATAGTGGTGCAGCAACTTTGTCTTTATGCGCAACCAGTGATAGTGGAGAGGTTTATCTCAGGCGATGAAGTGACAGTCGGATTGCTGGGAAACGACCCAACTCGTGTGGTTGGTATCATGCGTGTGTTGCCGCGTCATGCTGGTATTGATTTTGTGTATTCGCTGGAGGTCAAACGTAACTGGCAGGAAATGGTGCAGTATGAATGCCCAGCCGTGTTGGATGCGGCAGTGCTGCAAAAAATCGAAAAGTCCTGCCTGTTGGCATTCAAAACACTGGGAATACGCGATATGGCGCGCATGGACTTTCGCGTTGCAGGGGATGGCACGCCATATTTTTTGGAGGTTAATCCGTTGCCCGGGCTCAACCCTGTGAGCGGCGATTTAATCATAATGACGCAGGCATTGGGGTGGAGTTATGAAAAGTTGATTAACGGAATACTTAATGCGGCTATTGGGAGGTATAATTTTGGCTTATAAGGTTGCTCTAATCTACAATGACCCCATACCCGATCGCTATAGCCAAATGGGTGAGGCGGATGCTGTTTCAGATGTTTTGGTTGAGGTCAATGCTGTTTATGACGCATTGCTGGTGATGGGACATAGTGTGGTAAATGTGCCGCTTGTGCCTCCGATTGATGACGTGCGCACTACTTTGACAAAGCTTGATGCGGACATTTTCTTTAATTTATTTGAGGGTTTTGCCGGTCAGCCGGAAACCGAGGCCATGGTAGCCGGCATGATGGCCGCTATGGGTACGCCTTTCACAGGCTCGGCAGCGCCAACCTTAGCGCTGTCCTTGGACAAAGCTAAAGCAAAGGAATTGCTAATGGCAGCTGGTGTGAACACGCCGCGCTATCAGGTGTTATATCCGCATACTATGGACAACTTTAGCCTGCAGTTTCCCGTTATTGTCAAACCGGTTGCTGAAGACGCGAGCCACGGTATGACACAGGACAGTGTTGTTAATGACAGGACTGCACTAATAGGGCAAGTGGAAAAGGTTTGCCAAAACTATGGTGGGCGGGCATTGGTTGAGGAATTTCTTAACGGGCGCGAGTTGAGTGCCACAGTAATGGGCATGCGCAAACCGATAGTATTGTCCATTTCAGAGATAGTATTTTCCTTGCCTGACGGGTTGCCGAATATGCTGACTTTTGGTGCGAAGTGGCTAACTGATGACGTATATTTTCATCATACCGATCCTGTGTGTCCGGCTCAGATAGATGATGCGCTGTGGGCTCATGTTGCGGATGTTTCCATTGCGGCGTATCGCCTGCTGGATTGCCGGGGTTATGCCCGCGTAGATATGCGGCTTGATAGTAACGGGAAGGCCAGTGTGCTGGAGGTCAATCCAAATCCTGATATTTCCCTTACCTCTGGAGCAGTACGCCAAGCGTCGGCTATCGGGCTAACATATCCGCAGTTTGTGGATCGTATTATTCAGCTGGCATTTGATAGGGAGTAGTATGGAATTCAAACTGCGGCCAATGATTTCTCGCGACAAGCCGCAGCTTATGGCATTGTTAAAGGACACTTCTGAGTTTGAGCTGGAGGAGATCCCAGTCGCAGAAGAGGTAATTGACGCCTATCTGGATAATCCCGACAGGTGTTACATGATTACGGTCGCTGTAATAAAATCATCTGTTGCGGGCTATGTGTGTTTTGGTCAGACACCTCTCACTAGGTACACATGGGATATTTATTGGATGGCAGTGACGAAAAAAAAGCGCGGACAGGGTATAGGGAAAGCTTTGCTCAAAAAAGCCGAAGAATCAATCAGCCGAGCCGGCGGCAAACTGGTATTGGTTGAAACGTCCAGCAAGCCGAACTATCTTAGCACACGGCGATTTTATCGCAGGAATGATTACAAGCGCATTTCGCGCATTGTAGACTTTTATGCGCATGGGGATCACCTGCTCATTTTTGAAAAGCGCCTCTAGAGTTTTTCGGTGTCGCCCCGCGTGAGATGCAGACGGGCGTGTTTTGCCCCATGATTTGTTCTATAATACCCTAATGGAACTGGAGCGCTTTGAAAGTCTGGTGACAGCGGCAATGGCCTCACTCCCGCAGGAGTTTCAGGAACTGCTAGAGAATGTGGATGTGGTCGTTCAGGACGCGCTCAGTCCGTCACAGGCGCGCAGGGTTGCCAGAGGCGGAACGGTGTTGGGCTTGTATGAAGGCGTGCCGCGCACTGTGCGTGGTAGTGGTTATAATCTGGTAGCACCGGATAAAATCACCATTTTTAAAGAACCGCTGGAGGCACTTTTTACGTCAGAGCCCGAACTGGAAGCTAAGGTTCGCGAAGTGGTTTTGCATGAGGTGGCGCATCATTTCGGCTTGGGCGATCGGCGGCTGTCAGAAATTGAAGCAGAAAAGCGTCTTAGGCTCAGGAGGCAGTAATATGGGCATGGAACAATACTATCGTAAGGTGCAGGACAAGGTTATGGTGCAGCGTGATGTTATCAACGCGCTGCTCAAGGACCCGCGTATTATAGGCGATTATTATGAGGCTATTGTGCGTGATGCTGTGCGTGAGTCGGTGTCTTCATCTTTTGCGGTGGGGCGTGGTGTGGTTTTGGCAGATGACGGACGCGCCAGCAAGGAATGTGACATTATTATTTACAATACTGTGGAATACGGTCCTCTTTTCAGTTCAGGTGATATTGTGGTAGTCAGCCCGGAATCCGTGCGCTGTGTTATTCAGGTGAAGGGAACGGTGAATCAGGATAATCTGGGTGATGCTATACAGAGTTTGGATGCAGTGGATAAGCTGCGTACAGGGATATGGAAATTCATAGTGGGATTTAAGACCAATGTGGAGTATCAAATGCTGGTTGAGTTGTGTGCCCAATCAAGAAGTGTCAATGGTATATTTGTATTCTCAAGTGTTTGCAAACATGAGCAGGAAGACATCTCGTTGCAGATGCAGAAACTGGTAGGTGTTTTGAAATCTATTACGGCACCTGAGATGTATCAAACCAATGATGCAGGGAAGTACCTGACGCTTGAAGTCAGCGGTAAAAACTCTTTCCACGGCGTGCCTTTCTCGGAGTAAGTGCTAAATCCCAGTCTTGCCAATAATGCATAACTGACAAAGCCGGATAGGTGTTTTGCCCATGTCCGGCTTTGCCGTTTATAATAGCCCTAACATGCTCAGCTTAAACAATTTATCCAAATCCTATGCGCAGCGCGTACTTTTCAGCAAGGTGACCTTCAATATTGACGTGCGTGACCGCATCGCTTTGCTTGGGTCCAATGGTAGCGGTAAAAGTACGCTACTGGGGATTGTTGCGGGCGAAGTATCGTCTGATGAGGGGAGCATCACCTGCCGCAAAGGGCTGACGGTTGGTTATCTAAAACAGGAAAGCGGCAATAGTTCTCAACGATGCTTGTTATCGGAGGTAACATCTGCTGCCGCCACGATTAATACGCTTGAGCATCGTATCGGCATTGTGCAGGACGCCTTATCAGGTAATCCGGATGCTGACACGCAGGCTCAACTGATGTCTGAGTTGGGGGATTTGCAGCATCGTTTTGAGGCGGCTCATGGCTATAATGTGGAGCAGGAAGCGGGTGTAATACTGTGCGGTTTGGGCTTTCGTGAGGCGGATTTCGACAGATCCACATCTGATTTCAGCGGCGGATGGCGCATGCGTGCCGAACTGGCAAAAATATTATTACAGAATCCTGACTTATTACTGCTGGATGAGCCAACTAACCATCTTGATTTGGAAACACAGATATGGTTTGAGGAGTATGTGAAAGCATATCAGGGCGCGGTATTGCTTACGTCTCACGACCGTGCCTTTCTAAACCGTGTAGTAAATCGTGTTTTGGCTTTAGACCATAGTAAGTTGTCTGTCTACACGGGAAACTATGATGACTATGTGGAAGCCAGGCAGCAGGAAATGGAGATACTGGAGGCAACAGCGAGGCGTCAAAGCCTGAAAATTGGGCAGGAAGAGCATTTCATAAACCGCTTTCGCTATAAGGCTACCAAAGCATCACAGGTTCAGAGCCGCATCAAAAAACTGGATAAGATTAAGCGAGTTGAAGTGCCGCGCCTAGCGCGAAAAATAAGCTTTCATTTTCCGCCTCCGCCACACTCCGGTACCGATATAATTATGTTAAGCCACGTGCAAAAGTCGTATGGTGAAAATGTGGTCTATGGCGATTTGAATTTGCAGTTACGCCGAGGCGATCGCGTTGCAATTGTTGGTCCAAACGGGGCTGGCAAGACTACGCTGTTGAAGATACTGGCGGGGGTTATACCCTTTGATGCCGGTGAGCGTAAACTGGGGCATGCTGTCTCCTATGCCTACTATGCGCAGCATCAACTGGAACTATTAGAACCGAACAATACGGTGTTGGCGGAATTGCGCAGGGCGGCTCCGCCGGGTATTGAAGATATGGCTCTGCGTACCATACTCGGAGGATTTCTATTTTCAGGGGACGATGTTTTTAAACAGGTATCGGTGCTTTCCGGCGGTGAGAAAGCACGTTTGGCTCTGGCCAAAATGCTCACGCAACCGGCTAATTTTTTGCTGATGGATGAGCCGACCAACCACCTTGATATTGCCTCGCGGGAGATGCTCTCCGATGCTTTGGAGGCATATAGCGGAACACTGTGCTTTATTACTCATGACCGCACGCTTATCCGTCAAATAGCGACAACAATTATTGATGTCAATGGTGGACAGATAAGCCTATTCCCTGGAGATTATGATACCTACCGATATCACAAAGAAATGTTGGCAGAAGAGGTTTTTCAAGTGGTTTCCTCTGCGCCGCAGATAACAGCATCTGTCTCCAACTCCCGCCAAAAGCGCGCTATGTCCGGTGAATTGCGCAATGATTACTATGCCAAAAGCACGCCACTTAACAAACGAATTGAGAAGCTTGAGGCTGATTTGGCAAATGTTGAAGCAGAGATAAAATATCTAGAGGATTGCTTCGCCCGACCGGAGCATTATAATGATTCGCAAGAGGTGGTAGGCAGTATTGAGCGCCATCGTGAACTGAAAGCACGTGCAGGGGAATTGACTGCTGAATGGGAAAAGCTTGCAACTGAGGCTGAAAGCCTGCGTGAGACATTTGAAACTGCCCTAAATCGACTGGAGAGCGGCGGGCAGTAAAGCGCTTGGTTTTGTTGGACGAAACAAAAAGAAGAGAGTAGTATAAGGGCTTCCTTTAAGGCGGCGCGATGCTGGAGTGCAAGCCCGCAAAATCAATGAGTGTTGTATATATGGAATGAACAAAAGTATGCGCAAACTGGTTAAATTTCTCAAGCCTTTTTCAGGCTTTATACTGCTTATTTTCGCGCTGTTGTTTGTGCAGGCGTTGACTGACCTTTCGCTGCCCGGCTACATGTCAAAGATTATCAACGTTGGCGTGCAGCAAAACGGCATTGAAAGCGCCGTGCCCGACGCCGTGCGCCAAAGTGAGATGAGCCGCCTTGCACTCTTTATGAGTGATAGCGAAAGGGCGGAGGTGTATCAGTTTTACACATTGCTGGACAGGAATGCTCTTTCTGCATCTGACTACAACAAGTATGTAAAAAGCTATCCGGTGCTGGAGAGCGAGCCGGTTTACAGGTTGGATGGTGCCAGCAGGGCTCAAAAGGTCGAACTGGATGCCATTTTCAGTTGTGCTATTGCTATTACTTATGCCGTGGAGCAGCAGGGGCTGGCATCATTTTTGCCAGAGGGTATGATGCTGCCACCAGATGCAGATCCGTTTGTTTTTATTGCACAACTTCCGGAAGATAGTCTGGTCAGTATTATTTCAGGCGCTGATGCTCAGATGTCATCTATGCCCGATTTGCTGGTGATGCAGTCGGTCACAGCATATCTTTCCGGAGAATACACGGCTATTGGTATCAGTCTGTCCGGTATGCAATCGAGTTATATGATGCGCATTGGCGGACTAATGCTACTGCTGGCACTGCTGGGGGCTGCTTGTTCCATCGCTGTAGGTTTCTTTGCGGCTCGCGTGGCAGCAGGCTTTGCGCGTAACGTGCGTCTGAGTTTGTTCCGCCGCGTGACCAGCTTTTCCAATATTGAATTTGATAAATTTTCAACGGCTTCGCTTATTACGCGCTCCACCAATGATATTCAACAGATGCAGCTTGTGCTTATGATGCTGTTGCGCATCGTATTCTACGCGCCGATGCTTGGCATCGGCGGCATTATTCGTGCCGTGAATGAGGATGCATCGATGTCTTGGATTATTGCCGCTGCCGTAATGGCGCTGCTGGCTATGATTGGCGTTGCCTTTGCCATTGCATTACCGCGATTTAAGCTGGTGCAAAAACTCGTGGACAGACTGAATTTGGTGACGCGTGAAATACTTACCGGTTTGATGGTCATCCGCGCGTTTGATACACAGAAGCAGGAAGAGCAGAAATTTGACCATGCCAACTGGGACGTGACAAGAGTAACGCTGTTTATCAATCGTGTAATGGTGTTTATGATGCCGACGATGATATTTCTCTTTAGCGGCACAAGCATCCTTATCACTTGGGTGGGTGCACATCAGGTGGATGCAGGAAAGCTGCAAATAGGCAATATGATGGCGTTCATGCAGTATGCCATGCAGATTATTATGGCATTTCTCATGGTATCGATTGTCTTCATCATGCTGCCGCGTGCGGCTGTGTCTGCCGAGCGTATTGCTGAGGTGCTCGAGACGTCACCGACTATAAACGATCCCAAGCAGCCTAAGCAGTATGCCGCCGGCATACGCGGTATGGTTGAGTTTAAAAATGTGTGCTTCCGCTATCCGGGCGCTGAGGACAGTGTTCTTAAAAATATTACCTTTTCAGCCCGCCCGGGTCAGACCACGGCTTTTGTGGGCAGCACCGGTAGCGGAAAGAGTACCCTAATCAATCTTATTCCTCGTTTTTATGATGTGAGCGAGGGCTCTTTGCTGGTTGATGGGCTGGACGTGCGCGAAGTCACACAATGCGACCTGCGGCAGAAAATCGGTTATGTGCCGCAAAAGAGCCTGCTTTTCTCCGGAACCATTGACAGCAATGTACGCTATGGCGCACAGGAGGCTGCGGCGGACGAGATTGAGAAAGCCGCACAAACGGCGCAGGCGCTGGATTTTATCAAGGCCTGCGAGCAGGGCTTTGAAACACCGGTTTCTGAGGGTGCCACCAACTTTTCCGGCGGGCAGAAACAGCGACTGTCCATTGCACGTGCCTTGGCTAAAAAGGCCGAAATTTACATTTTTGATGACACCTTTTCTGCCATAGACTACAAGACAGATGCCGTCTTGCGCAAAGCGCTAAAGGAGGATACGGCTGATGCCACGGTGATGATTGTGGCGCAGCGTATTTCTACCATCAAGCAGGCTGACCAGATTGTCGTGCTCGACAAAGGTGCCATTGCCGGCATTGGTACGCATAAAGAACTGATGCAGAACTGTCAGGTATATCGCGAGTTGGCGCTATCACAGCTTTCCGAAGAGGAGTTGGCTTTATGAGCCCCGAGAACGTGCATCAGCCGAAAGACTCCTCACGCCGTCGTGGTTTTGGCATGGGACGTGGTGGACCTGCCGCCATGATGCGCGGAGGACAAAAAGCTAAGAATTTCAGGGGTACCATGCGCAATTTGCTGCGCTATATGCGCCCGTATCGCCTGGCTGTCATAGCTGTATTTATTTTTGCCATTGCCAGTACCGCATTCAATATTGCCGGTCCGAAAATTCTGGGCAATGCCACGACAAAACTGTTTGAGGGTATTGTTGGAAAGGTAATGCATGTGCCCGGGGCATTTGTGGATTATGGCTATATCGGGCGCATTGCTTTGATACTGCTCACGCTGTACTTCATTAGCGCGCTTTGCAGTTATATTCAAGGCTGGCTGATGACCGGTGTGGCCATGAAAGTCACATATCGTTTTAGGCAGGATATTTTCAGGAAGATTGACAGATTGCCTCTTAAATACTTTGATACGCGCACTTACGGCGAGGTGCTGTCGCGTGTTACGAATGATGTTGATACAGTGGGGCAGACGCTAAACCAGAGCCTAACCCAGATAATCACATCGGTGACCATGATACTGGGCGTGCTGGTTATGATGCTCTCCATAAGCTGGCTGATGACGCTGGTGGCGTTGGTTATTATCCCGTTGGCTTTAATGCTTGTAGCCGTTGTAGTGAAGGCATCACAGCGTTACTTTAAGCAGCAGCAGGAATACCTTGGACATGTCAATGGCCATGTGGAGGAAATGTACGGAGGGCACAGTGTAGTGCGTGCCCACAATGGTGAAGAACAATCTGTGCAGAAATTCACTGGTCTTAATAAAGTGCTCTGTGGAGCCGCATGGAAGTCACAGTTCCTGTCAGGTCTGATGATACCGATAATGACATTCATCGGGAATTTAGGTTTTGTGGGTGTCAGTATTGTCGGCGGATACTTGGTGGTGCGGGGCAGTATACAAGTAGGTGATATACAGGCTTTTATCCAGTATGTGCGCTCGTTTAATCAACCGTTGGTGCAGTCGGCGCAGATCGCCAATGTTCTGCAATCCACCGCTGCTGCCGCCGAACGTGTCTTTGAGTTCCTGAATGAGGAAGAAGAAATTCCTGAGAGTGTCGCCCCTGTGGTGTTGGATGCGGTTAATGGCAGTGTGGAGTTTAATGCTATTAACTTTGGTTATGCACCTGACAAGCAGGTAATCAAAGATTTCTCGGCATGTGTACGCCCAGGGCAGAAAGTGGCTATTGTCGGACCTACCGGTGCCGGCAAAACGACAATTATTAAACTGTTAATGCGCTTCTATGACGTGCAAAGCGGAAGCATAACAGTGGATGGTGTGGATATCCGCAACATGCAACGCGGCGAACTGCGCCGTCTGTTTGGTATGGTGTTGCAGGATACATGGCTTTATAATGGCACAATTCGCGATAATATCCGCTATGGCCAGCCTGATGCAAGCGAGGAACAGGTTGTTCAGGCAGCTAAAATTGCTTTTGTAGACCATTTTGTGCGCACTTTGCCGCAGGGTTATGACATGGTCATCAACGAGGAAGCCAATAATATTTCCCAGGGCGAAAAACAGCTGCTCACTATTGCCCGCGCTTTTCTAACCAATCCCAAGATACTGATTTTGGATGAGGCTACCAGTTCCGTAGATACGCGTACCGAGGTGTTTATTCAGCAGGCAATGGAAAAACTGATGACCGGTCGTACCAGCTTTATCATAGCCCATCGCCTGTCGACTATCCGTAATGCCGATATTATATTGGTAATGCAGGACGGCGCTATTGTGGAGCAGGGCAATCATGAAAGTCTGCTAGGTGCAGGCGGCTTATATGCCTCGCTTTATAACAGCCAGTTTGAGTCCGCGCCTGCGGCATAAATTGTGTAAGCAGCTTTTTGTGGCATGGTGTTAAAACAGGGCTTGTTTCAATTTATGCCACAAAAATGAAAGAAAAAACCATATTTTTTAGAGGAATGGACGAACGGCTGATGTATGTGGCGCAAAACTGACAAAACGAGGGACTGTATGTATGCAGGATGTAGCTGCGGCGAGAATTGAGAAAATGCCCCCAAGGGAATTCGAATCCCTGTTGATGGCTTGAAAGGCCACTGTCCTAGGCCTCTAGACGATGGGGGCAGGACAACACCAAAGTATAACAGAGAGCATGGATGTTGGCAACGCAAGCCAAGGCAAAGAAGACAATCTTTTGCAAACCCCGCTCACAGCACCTCAAGGCTAAAATCATACACCTTAACCGAATGAGTCAGCGCACCTATCGAGATAATATGCACGCCTGTTTCAGCAACTGCTCTCACATTTTGCAGTGTAATACCGCCCGATGCTTCAAAACGCACGCGTCCTTTGAGTTTTGACACAACTGCTTGCATTTCATCAACGCTCATATTATCCAGTAGCACTATGTCGGCACCAGAGGAAACTGCTTCTTCAGCCTGAGATAAGCTGTTTACCTCCACCTCAATTTCCAGCCCTCTGCGATTGCGTTTTTTAGCCTGCGAGACAATCTCCCTCAAACTTTGGCCCGCATTCCGCAGTGCGGCAATATGGTTGTCTTTAATCAATATAGCGTCAGAAAGGTGCATTCGGTGGTTTTTACCGCCACCGCAGGACACAGCATACTTCTCCAACAAGCGCTGCCCGGCAGATGTTTTGCGCGTGTCAGCAATCTGCGCCTTTGTGCCTTTTATACACTCCACATAAACGGCAGTTGCGCTGGCAACAGCGCTAAGGTGACAAACGAAGTTCAGGGCAGTGCGCTCAGCGCGCAGGATAGAACGTGTATTGCCGCTGACCATAGCAACTTTATCTCCTGCCTTCAGCCTACTGCCATCCGTCTTGCGCACGTCAACTTTCAAGTTTGGATCCACACGCTGAAAAACAGCTGTGAAAACCCCTATGCCGCTTAGTACGCCATCAGCTTTGGACAACAGTACAGCTTGGCTTTCCAAATTCGCTGGTATAACAAGCATGCCGGTGGCGTCACTGCGGAATCTGTCCTCCGCCAGTGCCAGCCGTATAATAGCTTGTACTTCACGCTTTTGCAGCAGTTCGTCCGAGGTTTTCACGGCACTCCTTTCTTATGACAATATGTTTATGCCAAGCGGGCTCCGTTTTGGGATAATCCGAGCGGTAGTGCGCTCCACGGCTTTCCAGTCTCATAATAGCCGCCTCTGTCATTAGTCGTCCGGCAGTAACCAAATTCAACAGTTCCCATGACAGCTGCTCCTGCGGCTTACCCAAGCACTCCTGCCATCCCGCCATTATTGTTGCAGCGTGCATAAGCCCATCTGTGTTGCGCACAATTCCAACATTATCCCACAGCAGTTGCTGCAGGTCAGACAGGTGCGGCATCTTAACTGCTGTGGCACTACTGCGATGCGGCATGGCAGCATGCAATCCATCATTCCAATCAAATGCCAAATCCGAAGAACTGCCTTTTAGGCTACGCTGAATTATACGCTTGCCGAACACCAACACCTCCAGCAGTGAATTGGAGGCTAATCTGTTGGCGCCATGTACGCCGGTACAGGCCGTCTCTCCAGCGGCAAATAGCCCTGGAATACTGGTCTCACCGCATGCATTGACCCTGATGCCGCCAATCATGTAGTGGGCTGCAGGGGATACGGGTATCATTTCCTTCAGTATGTCCAGCTTACGTTCCAAACAATAGCGGTAAATCTGCGGGAAACGCGTGGCGGTAACTTGTGCCGGCAAATGCGTGACATCCAGATATACATGCCCCGTGCCACTCTTCTGCATTTCACAGACTATACTGCGCGCTACAATATCGCGAGGCGCCAGTTCTGCTTGGGGTGTATAGGAATTCATAAAAGCCTCTCCGCTTGCGTTGCGCAGTATGCCACCTTCGCCACGCATAGCCTCGGAGATTAGGAATGTTTCCGCGCCCGGCATATGGAAGGCTGTGGGATGAAACTGGAAGAACTCCATATCCACAATATCAGCCCCTGCCCGATATGCCAATGCAATGCCGTCGCCTGTGGCGACTTGCGGATTGGTGGTAAGCTTAAACATCTGCCCTGCTCCACCAGTGGCAAGTATTAGAAAACGGCAGCCGAATTGCTGTATGACACCGCTTTGCGTCTCAAGCGTTTCAAGCCCGCATACCGCTCCATCTTCCAGTAGGATTCTTGTTGCCAGACAATGCTCCAGCAGGGGTATCTGCGCCTGCCTAATTTGGCGGCTGAGAGTGGTTTCTATCTGAGCACCGGTGGCGTCGCCTCCGGCATGCAGTATACGCGGCATGCTATGAGCCGCCTCGCGCGTCAAGGCAATCTCTCCGTTGATAGTATCAAACGGGACGCCAAAACGTACTAGGTCTGCTATGCGCGCTTGGGCCTCCTGTGTCAGGATACGTACGGCTTCTTCGCGACATAATCCGGCACTTGCAGCGATGGTGTCCTCATAATGCAACGCAGGAGAGTCATTGACTGAAATAGCGGCAGCGATGCCGCCTTGGGCAAGGCGCGTGTTGCAGTCCTCAATACTGCCTTTGGTAACCAGCAACACACTGCCGTGCTCACGAGCCAGCAGGGCGCTGTACAGCCCGGCAATACCACTGCCGACGATGACGTAATCGTAGGTCCTTTTGGGCCGCTTCATTTATGTAAAACTATTTATTATCTTCTAACTGTTTTTGGGCTACCGCCATACGCGCCATACGAAAAGATGCGCCTGATTCCACTTTGATGACAAGCGTGTCATCATCGGCACCAATCACCTCGCCGTATATGCCGGACCACGTAATAACGCGGTCACCAACTTTAATATTGGCTGCAAGTTGCGCCTGATCCTGTTGACGTTTGCGCTGCGGGCGCACCATCATAAAATAAAAGCCGGCGAACATGACGACCAGAAAGCCCACCATAATCCATGTGGTTGTATCCATTTACCCTCCTGAAAACCGCTCGGGCATTTGCTACACGCACCATATGTAGACAAATTCGTCGGTAGAACCATCAGTTTAGCACGTTGTCGAAAGGACTACCAATTTATTTACGAGGATAATATGCTGCATTTGAGTTATCTATCTTTCCCATTCTGCATTATTCTCAGTGACAATTTCATACAAGCAGTTTCAGTTGTTCCATGACAAGTACTTTTGTGAAATGTTTTCGTCAAATTTCAATATTTGCGGATAGCGACAGGTTTTTTGGGACAAACAAACGTGGCATTCAAAGCAATTGAATGTTTCGAATTCATGATGACGCAAAATAGACATAGCGCGATTAACAATATCGGCATTGAACATGGTGCACAGTATACTTTCTGTTTCACAGACATCTATCTTGGCAATATACAACGCGTATGTCGCCTCTTTCACGCACCTATAGAAAGCGACCTCTTCTATGGGTATGTAACCATCTTTTATAAACTTATCCAGGTTTTCAATCCCTTTTTGATACTCCCCCGCCTTACAGCAAAGAAGATACTTAAAGCAAAGATTGTTCATTTTATCAAAAGAGGCGTCTTTACTTAACGGCAGTACTACCAGTGGTTTTATGTTATCAAACACGTTGTAAGAGTTTGAGTCGATAAAATCAACTATACCAATCAATTCTTCCCTGCTACATTGGTTTAATTTTTTCACACATTCTTTGATTGAGTTATGCCTAAGTTGCCTTCTCAAATATTGGCTGTTAATTTGTACAATATTGCTTATTTCTGGAATGAATGCATGAAGCGAAGGAAATCCCAAGAAAGATACGTCTCTGTGGAATAAACTCCAGCCATTCTTCCTTACAATACCCAGCAGAAAGCTGAGAAAAAACTCATTGTCGGCATCTTTTGTTTTACACCAGCAATCGGAAAACTCATATGAGCCGGCTCCAGCAAAAAGTGCGTACGGATAAACCCCGTCCCCGCTTCGGAACATCCTTTCAAAGTTTATATCCGCATCCACATTTGTCTCAAACGTAAACACGTTCAGCCAAAGATTGGCATGCGGCAGATCCCTTCCCTGAAAAAGTTCTGTTATAGTCCTCTCCGCCGCGATAGATAGTATTGGATGGCAACCAAACTTCACAAAATACTTCCCTGTGGCTTTATCAATAAAATACATGCCGACGACAGGCAAGCCCTTTCCCAAAGAACAGTCCTTGAATTTTATGGCATAATTTCCCGTTCTTACCAGTTTTGTTACGACATTGCGCATTTCAGGCGAAAAATTGATATCTTCCAACTGAATATCAGGGGGAGTTGTTTTGCCCTCATGGATAATTTTGTTGGCATAACGCTCAAATATTTCACTTATGCTTTGAACCAAAGCCTCGGTATAAGTATTCCCTGCCGCCATGCCGTTGCTGGCATAAATGTGCTCACTAAGCCTTGCAGGGAAAAAGACCTGCTCTTTGCTGTCAAAATTTACATACGGCACGCAAAATACTACCTTGTTGTCTCTTTCGTACTTAGTATTAAGGCTTGTCAAATCATCAATCGTAACGCCATCAATATTGACAGCTTCTTTAAATCTTCCTACGCACTTCAAATACTCGTCATGCGAAATCGTTTTCTCATCCGGCGCATAATAAAATTTGGCGTCACAGGTTTCATTTTTTGCCGGATATAGGTACTTGTAAAGCGCAAAATTCTGAATTCTTTCCAGTAACTCAGCATACGCGCTTGCCAACGCAGCATCTTTGGAGACGCCCTTTCCATTGGTGCCCAAATCCAAGCCATCAATTGTAATGCGGGCGCAAAATACCCCATCAAAGCTTTGTGTTACATTTTCATCAACAAAAATTCTATTCTTTGATAGAATCATTTTGACCCTGTAAATTGTATCCGCAGGTTCGGCATCCTTGTAAAGCCTATAATTCATACGATTTTCAGCCCCTCATCTTCCTGTTCCCTACAGGTATCATGCCATAGATTTTGCCCAGACTTCAAAGTCGGCTAAAGCACAGCTAAGCCATTGCTTTGAGCAATTTTTCTTGCCACCGGCTACTAGTATAACACTCCATATAGACTAGCGTATTGTCGGATTTTTACAAAAACACTGCGTTCGGCACATTTTGGACCGGTTTACTGTCATTTGATTGTGTTGAAGTGGTAAACTATAAGTTGAGAACAGTAAAGTTTGGAGGAGTATAAAAATGAAACATGAAAGACCTGTAAGAGTTTTCATAGGAGTCAACCGTGTCGGGTACGAGTACAGAATGACACATGCCGAAGCTGACGGGCTTTTTGTACGTGCTTTTAACTTTCAGAGAAAGTGCCAAGAACAAAAAACCGATGTTATCCGCGTCACCATGAAGCAGATTTTCAAATCGAGCGATACTGTTATCCGTACCGAAGAATACTTTATGACCAAAGAGAATGAAGCCCTTCTTCGTGAAATAGCAGGCGAAGTTCAGGGAAAATCAAAAGCCCAGCAAAATGAAAAAACACGGTTGGAGAAAAGCGCCAAACAGTACGGCAAACGGCTGGACAAGCAAGAGCGGCGCGAAGTGAAAAAGACCTTAGGGCGTATAAAATAGCCCTGAAAAACAACTCCATCACTCCGTTCGCACGTTGAGCACATAATACAGGCATAAGCATCACTGTATCTGTGGTGGTATGTTCTCGCAGAAAACGTGCTTCGCTGTGTGGCTACTATGGTATGGCTATTTTCAAAATGGTCGCGGAATTAGGTCCGGACGGTTCGGATTTGCGCCATTTTGGCGGAGGGGGAAGGATCATCGTTATGAGTCATACAAAAAGACGGCTCGCAAACGGCTTATCACTTGCTATAAAATCACAAAACTTTCTTATCGTGTTGATATAACGCAAGCACTATATTTCCTGTAGGACTCTGTTCCCTTGTGCGCTTGCAACAATTTTGAAGCCATATTTTTTCGCGG
>Ga0123356_10000960_pt1 | contig 31929 bp, 42 predicted proteins | sample TergutEmb28metaG_2_FD_92546 | JGI IMG/M metagenome (GOLD analysis project Ga0123356, IMG submission 92546) | Embiratermes neotenicus P3 segment gut microbial communities from Petit-Saut dam, French Guiana - Emb289 P3 | ecosystem: Host-associated > Arthropoda: Insects > Digestive system > Gut ...
AGTGGTTGCGACTTATTACAATAACACAAGCAAAGGCTAATCGCTAACAAAAGTATACAGAATATTTTTTTCTTAATCACCCGGGGACGGGGTTCAATTAATTTCATTTCAAGAATATACGTTAATAAAATTAGATTTGCAAGAGCTTAAACACTATAAAAAATGAACTTTTAGTATGTCTTGAACTATCAAAAAACAAGGAGATAAGTAACAAATTAGTAACTAAATTAAAGTTACTAATCAAGCGTTATATTTTTTCTTGCGCAACTCAACCAAATGACACTTATTGCAAAGACTCTCCAAGTACGCATGATCATAAGGCGACAGTCCGCGAGCAATCAAATCTTCAACAGGCGGATTATGGTGTACCATCTGCGCAGGGACAATGAGTCCGTTGGCCTTACAGCGCCGACAGAGAGGCTCTTGTTGCCGATGCTGCTTGCTCGTTTCCGTCCACTTGCGGGACGAATAAAATTTCTTTTGTTCCGATGTTTTTTTACTATTGAGAGTCTCAAAGGCAGGCGTAGGCACCGTTTTATGTTTATCGCAATAACCACCGCCCTGCACAAGAGCAGTGCATCCTGTATAACGACAGGGAGCAAGGGGGCGGTTAGGCATATGGATGGTTTACTATAGAGAATGTTGCCGAGGCCCTAACTACGCCAGGAAGTTCAAGTGAGCCAATACTTGCACTGATGCCTACTAATACCACACCACGTGGAGCTATAATAGCCTTTTTTTCAGTTGAGAAAAAGTCATCCTGAACAATATCCTCTGTAAATATGGACACATTGGATTTTTGAACATTAATGCCCGGCCTTATCTCTGCGGATCCCTGCGTATTCCTATTAATCATCCCAACTACAAGAGTGTACCGCTGAGTTCCGCTCAGGTTTATTATTCTGTTGGCCTGTCGCAGACAAAGGTAAGCTACTCTGTCAAGAGTATTACTGCTTGTCGCTACAAAAGGTAAACAATCTATTATGTATACGCTATCTGCCCCAACATTTCCGCTCGGTTTCGCGACAGTACCTATTGTGAATATATCCGGTTTGGAAAGGTGATCAATATTTCTCTCAATGCGATTTAAATCAGTCGCCTTAATCCCATCCCCGGGCTGCCAGTCAGTTTTCGGCTTTTCCCATGCCATATTTTTCTCCTTAAAATTTACTTAGCCAAAAAGTATCTCGCTACTTCTACTAACGTAACAATACCGGCTGCGGCACTTCCGGTAACAACGCTCGTCTTAGTGATGAGCCGCGCGTTAAAATCAGAAAGCTGTCTTTCCATTGTCAGTTCCAAGCGCCTTATACAGTCCAAATTTTTCTGCATAGTGTCGCTGATCGCCTGCACCCATTCGCGCGTAAAAACAACCCCAGTTTTTGCTTCCGCAACTTCTTTCGATAGCTCATGCAGAGTCTTACAGGGCTCATTGTGGTTTTGACCTGTCATCTTTCAACCTCTTTTAGTTTACATTGCCAACAGCCTCAGTGTTTAGCCCCTCGGGAATATCCGGCGCAGCCTGCGCCACGGCCTGCGCCGCTTCCTTTACCTGTTCGTCAAGAACAGTTATCGCGCCAGATATACGAAGCGCGGTTTCTCTAAGACGTGTAAGCTCCGATTGATGCTGTAATATGACGTCGCTCGCTCTTTGGAGTTCGGTTTTTAGTTCGTCAATTCGATTTTCTACCCATTGAGTATTCATGCTTTCTCCTTTGTTATTGTTGATTATTGGTAAGTCCCTTGGATTTGTTCCGGCAAAATCCCTCGGTACTCCTGTGATATATTTGGATCCGTTCCTCAAAACGTTTACCGTGTATTTTGGGTTAAACCGCATATCCTGAATATTCCCGACAACAACAGGATCATGCCAACACGCTATTACATTACCGCTGTACTCATCATACCCGCGTATCTTTATATCCTTATATCCGCTAAGACAAGCGCACGGCTTGCCGACCTCATGCTTGTATTCTATATCCACAAGAGCGCCGTCTGTTTCCGAATACCGTTTCGCCTCTTTATTGTCAAGACCGCGGTCATCCCCTCTGTAGTCTTGTATCTTAAGTTCTATGCCGTACTTGTTCTTTAAGTCCTTTTTATGCTTAAGTATCTCACCCCTGTCCTCAACGCGCAGAAGCTCTTTAACGTAAACAGGTATATCCATAGCCTGAATGCGCGTCAGATTCTCATAGAACTTTTTTACAAGATCAGGCTTATCATGTATCATCCGGCGATGATACGTAAAGCCTATGCGCTTAATCTTAGGTATGTGCGGGTATAAAAATTCAACATCTTCCTTTTCAAACAATCCGTTTGTCAGAAATTCATATTGATAGTTTGAATAGCTGTCATACCCCATAAACTTTTTGCACAAAACAGCGTTCACAGGAACAAAAGGTTCACCGCCTGCGAACGTGACAAGTATTTCATCCGCATCCGATAGAAACATATTGCGCCACTGCTCCCACTGCGCAAGCGTAAACGCACGCTCAAACCGCTTTCCATCCGTGTAAGGATGGCGGTTGTTGTGGTAATCTGCATGAAAGCAGTAGTAACAGCGCAGATTGCAATCAAATTTTATCGGAAATTCTACACGGTATTTCATGCTTTAGATTTGCGCCTTTTTTTTGTTAAAATATTCTGAACCACGATATTGAATTTACTTTGAAAAATCCGGCAGTCCTTCCGGGGCGCAGTACCAATCCATGTTGACCGTCAGTACGATCAACTATATCACCTGATGACGTAGCAACGTTTCTGTTGACCCCACTATCCTGCGATATAAGTATGAATGTTCCATCTGCTGCATTACCGGGCAACAATATGACTCCTTGCGGGCTTGGTAAATAGATATATGTAAATGCGTTGGGGATAGCACTAATAACAGTGCCGCTAACTTCAACCCCAGTATTTACGTGATGAAAAGTGCTTGGTGATCGCAATACGCCTGTAACCGCATTAGGCGATGCTAAATTAACAGTGCCAAACCCCAATGAGCCACCGATACGTCTCAGCACTTGATGATCAGAGGGCGCTACAATGTCTTGTGGGGCATTAACACCATTAATAGGATTGCCAATTACAGAGAGACTGGCAGACTGCCTTAGTTTGATATTAGTTATGGCACCGTTTGGAACGTCGTCAGTCTGCAAACTGCCCCACTGGTAAGCGCCGGCCGCAGTGCTGCGAAGTATCCGGTTTGCCGCCGCAGGAGCTAAATACGCAAGATCTCCATCGCCAGCGCTGTTTCTGCCAAGCACCCCGTTGCCCTGTACTATATTTTGAAAACGCAGACGACCTGTGCATCCGGGACGTGGAGATGCTGCGAATGGGCTTGCGGCTGTTGAGGTACCAAGATTAGTCAACATACTTGGTGCACTATCAAGCGATACTCCTGTCCCACCGGCTCTCAATGGAAGCGTTCCGAATGTTGCCCCTGTGTGATTAGCACCAAAATAAACGGCTCTCACTGAATTAGGGTCAGCAAACAGGGGCATCCCCAAACCACCGTTCTGAGATCCCAATATGCCCTCAACCGGCAAAAGTACTCCAGTCACAGAGTTGGCAGTTCCTGTATTAGTGCTAAGCATTACTCTTTGATTAACACTATTCTGCGTAGCTGCACTGCCAAGTTCAAGCGTAGCTCTTGCCGCTGCCGCATCTGCAGCGCCGCTGTGAGAGCCGCCAAGGAAGCTGTGTTGCGTTGGCGGCAATGATGTTGGATAGGCAGGAAGCGTATGTGTATGATCAGACCGCGACATTGTTTGAGCGCTGCCGCCCTGTCCTGTTCCACCGCTTGACAACGCGCCGCCCGCTCCGCCCCAACCCGGTACAGTAGGTATTACTGGCGCATCACTTATTCTTGACCACGGCAAAGCGCCTGTCACAATCTTGCTCATATCAAGATCAGGTATTCTGCTGACAGCAAGTACGCCCGCGGTAATTTCAGATGCGCTGTGAGAGTGAGTGAATGGCGCATATTTATGAGAAAGTAGCTGTCCGTGCTCACGTATATCTCCATGCACAGTAAGCTGATTAGCACTAATAAAATCCGTATTAACACCACGCTCAACTTTTATTTCCGGTACTGTTAAGAGCCCCGATGAGCAGAACGCCATCCTTGCGTTTCTGACTTGCCATACAACACCTACATCGTTATAATCAGGATCCCCATAAAACTCATGCAGCGTATCTTGATTATTAGCAAATATTGAGTAGTTAATTTGGCGCAGCGCGTTGTGTTCCACGCGAAGACTTAGTTGCGCAGCGCCTTGGTAGTCGATATACAACGCCCCTGTCATAACATCACCAGTCTTTTTTACGAAAATATCGCTGAGAGAGGGAACGCCTAAATACAGCTTCTTATCTAAGCCGCGAGTAAGCAGATTATATTCATCCTTAGAAATCAACGTTTCGGGCTCAACATTAATATCAAAAATTGTATTTGTCATAGTCACCCCACATTAAATTCACCGCTCACAGCGGGTATACCACGAATGTAAGCTGTATAGTTGTAAGTACCGGCATAACCGTTAAACTCAACAATATTTCCTGAAAAATCTATTCGCGTGGAATTATTTATTATCAAATAATTATTAACAGTTTCGTTAATTGCAGATTGTATAACTTCACTTTTTAGGTTAATTTTTATTTTGTAAACCAACGGATTAATACCGGAAGATCTACTACTTATGGCTTGGCGCAGCGAACCGTCAAACTCAGTGGTTATTCTGTTAATACAGTACACGCCTCTAACATCAATGCCGTCACGTTGATATTCGGGTATTTCTACCATGTTGCCGATGTTAAGAGTGGGATCACCAAAAACGAAAACCTCACAAGTAATTTTGGCGGATGAAAATAAACTCAAAGCTACTTTCAAATCATCCATCACAGTATCCTGACTCCTTGCCATATGCCCTGTGTTGATTTCTTTATGCACTTCGCCAAAATCAAGCATAGAGCTATCATTGCGTGCTTCGTAATTTTTTTCCGAAAGGAGCTTTGGTATTTCAATACCGTTATCTTTTTCTTCTGTCGTGTATGATTTGTAAGTTGTTGATGCGATATTTACAATATTGTCAATGGATGATATATTTGATTTAGTAATAATATCGTCTTTAGTGAGTCGCTTAGGGTTTGCATCGCTATCATACATATCTTTGATTTTTTTAAATCTCAAAACATCATTATCCATATAAGCATAAAGCATATAAAGGGTTGCTACGTGCTTTATGATGTTGAAATACGACATCTTCGGAAAAAACATTATATTGACAATGGGAAGCGCTTCAATTTCTTCGGCTGTCATCCCAAAGTCCCACCGGAGATCTTTCATTCTTTTCTCTTTTAGTTCTTTCAAAATATCGTCAAGAAAAGAGATCCAGTTGCCGTCTTCAAATTTTGATTCGGGCGGGGGACGATTCGGACTGTCATCATCCAATAATCCAAGTCCGCGATACTCAATATTCTGCAATAACCCCATCCTATCAATCGCAGAAGTTGACGTACCGTTCTCCTGCTGATTAGCCGTCCAATCCCGTGACCAGTACACGCCCTTTGGAACAAGTAAGGTATGAGGCGTACCATTTTGATTAGGGACGGGCTGCCCAGACTCATCTGTTTCAATAAATCCAACGCGAGGCTCAATACGCCTGTTGGCTCTCATGAGAGACTGGAAAGGTGATCTTGTATTTCCAAACGAAAATTTATTGTCTAAATTTTGCAAAGTTAATTCAAGTGAATTGCAGGATACATTACCTATGGGCAAAGAACCTGTATCCCCGTCAGTTTCTTCCAAAATAGACATGGTAAGGATATCATCCGGTCTGTACTCTTCAACTATATCAGCAAACGCGAATTTCGTCATTTTAACAAATCCGCCCAAATGACTCCATGATGCAATATCAAGCCGCAGTGACGTTACGTCAGTGACCGGCTCTTTGAACTCAAGTATAATGTCGGCAGAATCATTGTCAAATACTGCAATATAAGCTGCACTTCCATCACTGTATGTCCTTGGCTCATTGTAATTTTTTCCGCCGTAGCAGCTTATTAGAATGCCGACAGGCCACTCTTTTTTTTCGCTGTCATTTGGCAAATATCCGCGCAAGTGCACTTTTGTTATTGTTGACGGGGGAAACCTGAGAGACATATTTTGCCCCGTAAACGGCTGCGGACTTGATCCCCACCATCCTACAAGATAGCCGTCCCCGTAGTCAGGATGTTGCTCGTCAAAGTCTGGCATTGCGCATATGCCGTTATCAAGTTCGGCAGTCGATTCCGAACCATCAACTGTTTCGCAAAAAGCCCACCGTTCTTCAATTCCAAGACCGCCTATTACCTGATCGCGCAAAGAGGCCCTGTTACTTGTGTGAGAGTGATGCACCCGCACATTGTCAACTCCAATTCCTGCCCACGTAACACGCACTGTAGCATACGGACGGCGTACTATCTTCTTAGATTCGCGGTATATAATATCTTCTAATACTTCTTGATTCATATATCAGATTTCCGTGAATGTTACAGATACACCTTCCCAAATACCCTGTTTTCCAACAGTCAATCTGCCGGCATTAAAACCGCTCATCAGCACTTTATATTCATCTGTGATCAAAGCGCCTGCGACACTTGATGCAGTGTTTGGTTTTACCAGTTCAAATTTTAATACCGCTCCGTTATGATTTCTAAACATCTGTTCAAAGAGTTCTAAGCCGCCGCTATACACTATTGATGCGTATGACAAGGTAAAGAGTTTTTTTGTTGCGATAATATCGCGTCTCAGCATACCGCTTGACGCTCTGTCTTCCCGGGATAGTATTTGATTGTCTTCATGAAACTTACGTCCAAAAGGCGTAGGAACATAGATTATAGTCGGATTATCATACGGAAACAAAATCCTTATTTTATTTTGATCAGTCATGATACCCCTAACCTTGTATTTTCAGATATTCTAACACCGTGCAGTTTACGTTCGAGCTGCAAGAGCCCGTTTCTGTCAGCTACAAGAGTACCTACGTGCAAATTGACATTAGTCACGTTTGTAGATGCTGCGGGAGAGGCTTCGGCGCCGGCGCCGTTAGCAAGATCAAAAAGCCTTGTCTGCTGCTGCCGGGTAAGTATCATTTCGCCGCTGTTTACGCGAGCGTCTATCTTATCGCCGCCAAAGCTGTTGCCGCCAACAATACCGCCAACGGCAAAGGGCTGCGGTGTTGACGCTATAACACTTATTTCAGCGGCTCCAAGAGCGGCTATAATACTTGCCATGACAGGCCCTGCAACAGGGCCGGCTGTAAGGGCCTTAGTTATCGCTGTAGCAGTATTGATTATCGCGTTAAATATACCGAGTGATTTTTCACGCGCGGCGTTGTCCTTTTGGATTGCTAATTTTTTAGCTTCCTGCTCCTCATCAAGCGCGGTAAGCTGCGCAGCGCGGGATTCTTCATCTTCCACATTTTGCTCTATATATTTACGGCGCTCTTTGTATTGGCGGTCAAGACGCATTTCTTCATTGCGAGAAAACCCGGCAGCGATAGAGCCAAGTTTGTTAAAGGCTCCCTGGGTGAAGTTGACCATTGATAAGACAAGTTGATTTCTCTTTTCAACTTGTCTTTTTATCTCCTCAGTTATTTCAGCTTCAATATTTTTGATTTCAGCGGCTTTTTCGCGTTCGATATTGACGAAAACGGTCGCATAATATTGGTGAATAGCCTCAACATCCGCTCCGCTTTCAGCGGCGGCGGCAAGATCATCAGCCATAGCAGCTTTTCGTTGACGTTCGCGGATGGCGAAGCGTTCTTCCGTTTGTCGCGTTTGCAAGACAAGAAGATCATCGCCGTTTTTCTTTGCGGCTTCAAGTTCGGAGGCGTGACGCGCTAACACAAGATCGTCATTTTGCGTCTGTAGTTTTGATTGCCACTTAGCATTTGCTTCTAAACGGATTTTTTCGGCCTTTTTCATTGACTCATCAAGCTCATCAATTTCATCTTGCCAAGCTCTGACTTGTTCTTCGTATTCTTTTTCTATGAGCGCGGTTCGGCGTAGAGAGTAATGAGCGCGGATTGAGGCAATATCTTCTTCACCTGAGGCTTTTAGGGCTTTAGCCTTATTGATCTCAATTTGTTCCTCTTTGGCTAATAACTCTATATCATTCATTATGATTTTATCAATAGCATCTCTGTGAGACTGCACAAGTGCCGAAAGGTCTTTAATACGCTGTTCGTTTGCCTTACGCGCAGTTTCGGCACGCTTAGCCATTTCAGCCCGTTGAAAATCAGTAATGGTACTTTCCGCTTTATTTGATTCATTAGTAAGTTCGGACATTCCACGCAAGCGGCGGCGCATACTTGCTACTTCTTCATCGTTCATTTTCGCCATGCCCTTGTGCGTCCGCTCAGTATTTTGCAACACAATGTTAAGGTTTTCAAACGCAGTTTGTCTGCGTTCCATCTCAGCAGGATCAAATTTTTCTGAGCCTCTTAATTTTTCGTACTCATCGCGCGATTTACGGGCAGCCATAGTACGCTGAGATAACATCCTCATGCTTTTCATATGAGATTCATCGTCTGCCGCTCTTGTTTCGACTTCCTTAAGTTTTTCATACGACCTTACCAACGCCCACACACCCGCAGTTAGTGCAGCTGTAGCAACAATAGCCGCCCCTAACGGATTAGCCAACAGGGCAACAGACATAGCTTTAATTGCCGTTGTAGCTCCTGCTATTGCAATCTTAACCCCGCCTAAAATAGTCGTCAGTGATCCAAGCGCTGCGCCCTTACTTATTACGGCTGTTTTAGCTGTGGCTAATGCAGATAAGGCAAAGGTTTTGGTTGCGGCGGTTGCGGCTCCAAGCGACAGAGTTGTTTTAGCAAGAGCGTTTAATTTTGTGTATAACGCTGCCGTTAAGCCAGCAGACGCTTTTGTTGCGCCTATAGCTGCACCTGTCAAGCCGAAAACACTTCCTATCAACCCCTTGAACATCAATATCGCTTTGCCGCCAACAAGCACAAGCGGCCCTATTGCAGCAACAACAGCGGCTACTATTAATATTGTATTTTGCAAAGATGGCGAAAAATTGCCAAACCATTCAGCAAGCCCCTTAACTGCACCGGCTGCACCCATGAGCGCCGGAACTACTTTATCATATATCAGCGGAATAAGTTGATTTTGCAGAATAGGAATAAAAGACGATGCGATTTGCATTGTCATAACGCCAAACTCAGCTTTTAAGTTTGCAACCGATATTCTAAATTCGTCAGCATTTACAAGTGCATCTTTAGCCATTACGCGCCCGGATTCGTGCGCCTCTTTTCGTACATTAGAGAGTTCATCGGCAGTCATAGCCAACACGGGTGCAAGGTCGCTCATGGATTTGCCGAACAGTTTTGAAGCAAGCGCGTTTCGCTCTGTTGTGTTCTCTATTTTATTGAGTTCGCCAAGAATCTGCGGGAACATATCATTCATATCCCGCAAACTACCGTCAGAATTTGTAACGCTTATACCGAGTTTATCCATAGCTTCTGCCGCGTCACCAGTGCCTGAACGTATGCCGTCCATGCGGTTACGCAGTTGCTGAGTTGTATTGAGAAGCGCATCGCTTGATACTCCTGCTTTTCTTGCCACATTCTCAAACTCTTGGAGTGTGTCTGTCGATAAACCAGTAGCCTCTGACATTGAAAGTATTTTGCTTGCGTATTCACTGGTTTTGAGAGACAGTGCCGCGATTGCGGTACCCGCAGCGGCAAGAGGAAGAGTGAGATTTTTTGAAAGATCAGAACCGATGCGCGTTAGGTTCTTGCCGAGTTTACCAAGTTCCTTTTGAAAAACCTTAATGCTCTTCTCTGCGGAAGCAATATCCTTATTGACCTGTTGCATACCATCAAGGCCGATGCGTCCAATCAATGAAAATATTGTTCTTGCAGACATTACCGTTTCCCTTTATTCATATTCGTAAGGCGGTCTGCTATCGCATACGCCTTGTTTATTATTGCGCGTTTATCTTCTTTTGTCATTTGAGGAGCTATTTCCGAAAGCCCCAAATGTTCACAGAATCCGCCCCATGTTTTTTGACCGCCTGCGCCCATAAGCCATGCTGTAAAAGCCGCATTCTTATGAGCTTCTATGGAAGTCCCGCGGCTGTGCGCTTCAATCGCATCGGCCATTTGCGCAAATTCGGTAAATGGCAAGGCGGCAAGCTCTGAGGGAAGCAGCCGCCATTGAACCAGTACCGAATTTATGCGCTGTCTGTACCAGACTTGGAACCGCCTATCCGCCTGAACAGCTGATAGGCACGTAAGAAAAAATCTTTTGACTCTTTTCTTGTTGCGATTACCTCTATTGTGTCAAGAACAATATCAGGATCGGCGGCCTCAAATTCTTCAAGCGTCAAGCTATTTAATGACGCGAGCCATTTTTTGAGAGAATCCCCGCACACTTCCCAACATTCAGATAAAACCTCAATTGCAATCTGACCAAAACGCTCATCATCCGGCTGTTTATCTGACTCATTCCCGTTGCCGCTTTGGGCAATCATAATATTTTTAAGATTGCTTTTAGCAGCTTTTGAAAGGATGTCAACTATTGCAAAAACATCTCCGACCTTATACGGCCGGATTTCTCTTTTGTTTATATTCATGGTGCCACCGGTGCGGTCTTTTCGGGCATTTTGATGAACCACGGTTCTTCCGCGATATTTGCGGGGTCAAGAGCACCGGTAAAGGTTATGGTAAGCACACCCTCGTCTGCATCCGAAAAGTTCAACTCAAGATTGCTGTTCGCCATACCGTTTTTGATTCCGCACACAACCGGCGCGTCTGTTCCAGAGTACTCTGCAATAATAGCTACGTCAGAGTATTCAAAATCGGGGATGGTTTTTTCCATCATACGCTTAATCTCGAAATAGTTTTCACCGTCTATAATAGTACCGTCTTCGGCTGTGGCATCCTCTCCAAGAGGATCATAATCAGAGCCGGGCACGGCCATTTTTAACAGGTCTTTGTTTATCTCAACGAGATTAACAGTAAGAGAAACAGTGGTGCTAATAACCCGCCGCGCGCCTTTAACAAGGCCGCCAACGCCGTCAAAAGGCATATCGCGGTACTCTGTTTCCACACTGAAAACATTGCCGCCGCGGCAAGCTCCTAATATTTTTTGCGGCTTTTGCGGATTTGTGCTGCCATAGTTCAGAACCACTACGCCCGCGTCAAGCACAAGCCGCTTAACCGTTTCTTTTGTTACTCCTGTTTTTCGTGCCATTTTATTACCCCCTAAGTTAATTTGTATTTTTTACATTTTTAGCGGCGCGTGCCGAAAACGACATAAACATATACGACAAATCAGGATCGTCTCCCTCTATGTGGTCAGACGAATCAAACCACACGCGAACATTGCTGTATATGCCGTTTTCGTCTTCAAAAGTTTCTTCATTAAGCAAATCTTCAATCCTGTGCATTACTTTTTGTAATGGCCTTTTATCAACGTTGTACTCATAAATATTAATAGAGATGTTAAACATCGTAATAACATCATCCTCATGGCGCGTAACACTGTCTTTAATAACAATGTAAGGGCAGCCAGTACCATCCGGCGCACTGATCAGAAATACATTGTCACCGCAATATTCTTGTATTATTGGGTCGGACATAATTTTATCTCCAATAATATGCTCTATCATAACCACTTCTCGCTTAGAATTTTTTTAATCCCTGCGGCGGCAATGTTTGCCGCTCTTGCCATAAACGGATTGGGTGCAATACGTCCCACTTTTTTACCGTCTTTATGCCGGTCACGGCCATGTTCTATAATAAACGCCTTGGGCTTGGTTGGCCCTACAAGAGCGCCATGAGTTTTCACAACTTTTTTAATTGACTTTATGAGATCACCGGTATCTTTTGGAGCCACACTTTTAATTGTCGTTTCAAGATATTTAGCGGCTTCAACCAACTGCCGCCTTGATGATGCCCTAAGTTCTTTGTCAATATTTTTTAAGTTTGATTTAAAAATTTTATCAACGCCATTGAAACCACTTTTCATTTTTGCCCCGGCCTTATCTCTTGAGTGATAATAACCTTATCCCTGCGAGTTTCGTCAGGTCTTTCAACTGTCCTGATGTCAAATCTACTATTACCAAACTGTATTTTATCGGATTCCAGTACCTCAATCGCGCCGTTAATCGTTATTGTGTGAGAAGCCATTACGCTTATAGACTGGTATTTGTCGCGCATTGTTGCGCTTAAAGGCTTCACGCTTGCCCAACACTCTCTTACAGGCTCCCACACTTCAACAACATTAATACCCTCTCTTTTTTGCCGTTTGCGCAGTAGCTCAATTCGATGCTTACGCGCAGAAGCCCGTGTTTTATAATCAGGAGCTAATTTCATAAGAAAAGCCTGTGTTTTTTAATAAGATTATAAAACGCTTCCGGTAATTCCCGTTCCCCGCTGCGATTCTCATAGTTATGTGATACGTAAAGCAAAATTGCTTCTTTAAACGCCTGCGGTATCAGCTTAGGGTCGGTGTATCCGGCTTCATATTTTATGCGCAATATACCTCTTGAATAACCATCAGGCGTTAACAGCCGCGCTTGCAGACTCTCATTGAGAAGTGTGGCATATTTAAGATCAATACCTATACGCTCATAGCGCGGCCCTATCTGATGATCTATTGACACAATCTTAATGGTCGGGGAGCGCGGCAAATATATTACTGTCGGGATATGACCTTCAACTATCAAAACTCGCGTCTGCGGCATTATAGACTGATTTACAAAGTTTTCAACCTCTTGCCTTCCTGCACTAATCCGCGCCTCAAACCAATCATCCTCAACGCCCTTTTCGGCATGGCATTGTACTAATGCCTCGTCAAGGGTGACGGGTTCGGCTTCGGGCGGCGCGGTTAGTGTTTGGAAGTATTGAGTCATTATTTCGCGGCCTTTTCCTTTTCAGTATCTTTGTTCGCGCTTTTAGGCTTGTCCGTTGTGACAAGATTTCTTTTTACGTAACTTTCAACTTCTTTGTCGTCAATTTCAACCGGTTTGCCGACAGTGTAAATCTTGCTGTCTTTTTTGTACTTGAACGCCCTTGCGGCGTAGAGTGTTGCCATTTTTAAGCTCCTTTTTAATATTGTTAATTTTGAAAAACAGGAGCGGGATTCCCCGCGTCCTGATTTAGTTTACTTAGCTCAGTATAACAAACGGTGACTGAACTGCCCCATTTTCATTTTTTATTGGGCCGGTAAGCATGGGCCGCCCGTCAACATGCCAAAATGCGTATACCATTGTTACATCATTATCCATCTGAATGTAAGGGTTGAACTTGATAGCCAAAGGCGAACCATCTTTGATACGATAATACGGGTTGAGGTTGACAAGCATTAAATCACCCTCTGTACCAAGTTCAGGAGTTCTCGCACTCTCATTAAGCGGCAGGCCTAAAATTTTAATAGGTACGTCATCTCTTGCAGACTGCTGCCATATAAGATTGTTGGCAGGATCGCGGAGTTTGAGCAAGTCAGCGTAAGCAGTTCCACTGGCTATCCATTCATATCCTGCCCCTGGCAGCTTATTAGTATACATTGCTACTATATCAGCGTATGTTATACTGCCGGCAGTTGACCTATCTATTGCAAGGGCTGACGCGTGACCAAGTATACCAGTAGGGCTAAACACTCCGTTGCCAGAAATAAAAGCCATTTCTTCTTTGCTTGTTATCGCCGCAGTAAATCGTTCGGTTAAAAATTCTGCAAGAGCATCGTAGTTGTTCATAAGCTCATTAGACACGGGGATTTTCGCCGTGAGTTTTTTGGGTTTTAGGCCGAGTTGGACCAGAGAGGGAGTGCCGGCATCAGGAACGGCGGCAGCCTCTCCTACCCACTGGACATTAACCCCGCCAAGTATACCTTTATCGCCAGTCTGATCAAGCGCTACATATTTAGTCTCCGCATCAGGATTTTGTCCGGGCGGCGACTTTGCGGATCGTGGACGGAATAAAGACCCTTGTGTTGCTACCGAACGAATAGCCGTGTCAAATTCGGGGGGTATAACATACCCTATTGAGGCATCATTTCCCATCGTCAACGTACGCTCTTCCGCGTTGACATTGACACGTTGTATACGCTCAGAGTTAGGGTTTGTGCGCACTTCTTTAAGGTAATCGGCGAAATTTTTAAACGGCTCACCCGCAGCCCTGTCTTCGCCTGCCCTCGCATCAATAGGCTTAGCCGTATTAGCTTCAAGTTCTGCCATACGCTCTTCATTTCCAATTCTTGTGTCAAACGCTCTAACTTCAGAATCAAGCTGTGAGAAACGCGCCTCCTCTTCGCTTGTCATTTTTTTGTCTTCGCGCTCTTCGGCTCCATCGTGCAGGGTTCTCATTTGATCAACGAGTTCAGCACGCTGTCTTTTCAACTTCTGTACATCTGGCATTATATACCTCCGTGGATTGTTAATAGTTTTTTACGTTGTTCCGATTTATTAATATTAATTGTTTCAATAGATTCACTTTCGGGCACAGGATGGCGGCAGCGCGTCTCTGCCTCTTTAAACATTTCTTCTTTGCTTCTTACACCTACTTTGGCCGATGAGTACGCAGGGTTTGTCACAGGCCCGACCTCAAAAATTTCACCTTTAATAATATGGCGGTGATACCTGCCCTTTTCGTCTACAGTAATAACATCATCCTCAACAAAAAAGGAGAACGAAGCGCCGCGCACGTTCTTACGCTCCAAGTTTATGATCAAATCGTTGCCGTAAGACGTTGGCGGGATAGGGCTTCTGAATCTCAAACCTTCGGTAGTGTTATACAGCTCAAGCGCCGGTTTACTGCGCGTTGTTGACAACACAAAATCAGGATCATGGTTAAAGTAAGACTTTATTTCTTCACCGGATTTAAGACAGCGGGTAAACGCTTCGGGGTGTATTTTTTCAAAATAACCATCCCAAAGCTCAACCTCTTTATCGTAGACTATGCCAAGCCCCTCAACAAAGCGCTGTTCACCTTCACCCTCTGAGCGAAGTTCTATATTATCAACTACAATTTCGCGTTTTTCAATATTTTTAGGCGCTGGCATTATTCATCTTCTCCTATTGCATTATCAAGTGTTTGAACTTGCTTAGATATAAAACGTACTTTGCCTTTACCGTCAGCAAGCGGGTTTAAGTCTTCTTTTTCGCGCAACTCATCTATATCATACAAGCCTATTCCTTCGCCTATTTGATACGCTTTCATTCTGTCAAGTATGTTACCGCGAAGCAGACTATCCATTAAAAACTTGCAATAATACTTGTTATTATCTCCGAGCAGCTTCGTATTAATTTCCTGTTCCCACTGCACACAAAACGGCTGCATGGTAAACGTAATGAAAGCGTCTTTTTGCTCTGATAATCCGCTTCCCCATGAGGTAGACTTTTCGTGTGATTGAAGCATAAATAAGGGAACATTATAAATCCGCGCGATTTCCGATATATCAAATTGACGTGTTGATAGATACTGAGCGTCTTCCGGCGGTATACCGATGCGCTCAAACTTCATTTGATCATATAAAAACATGAGTCTGTGAGACTGGTTGAGGCCGGAATATTTTTCAAGCAATTTCTTATTTGAATCTCTTGCGTCTTTTGTTCCAAAAGGAATACCGGTAACTATTCCGGCGGGATTAGTACCCTGACCAAAAGTAAGAGCGCCAAACTCACGAACGGCAAGGGCTGAACCTATTGTTTCGCGGTGAATAGCTATCGGCGTAAGCCAACCATTTTCTATGGTTGGCATGAACGGCATTATTAAAAGCTGATGAGGCCAAAGATTTGCGGTTTTCCCCGTTTTGGGATTTGTAACTTGATATATAAGTTCGCCGGAACGAGTTTCGGCAGGTTGTACATATTTTGTAGGAATCGGCCAGAGAGCTATAGGATTCCCGCGAACATCAAACTCTATCTCAGAGATTCCGGCACCCCAAAGCAGCTGTTGAATAGCCATAAGCATACGCCATACGAACGCTGTTTGATACTTATTTGGCTTATCGTGTAATAATGTATAAAGCGAATGGTCGGGAGCGCGTTCTTTTCCTGTGGGATGCAGACGGCGGTATACGGGAAGCGGGAAAATACCCATTGTATGTGAGATAATTTTTACCGCGCTCCATACGGCAGATAAAGAGAGCGCTGCGCGTTCGTTTACGTTTACCCCCGCTTTGGTTTGACCGCCAAAGACGTGAGAAAAACCACCGTTGAAATCAAACATACTTTCAACAGCAGAACGCTTCTCACTTATTTTTCCCATGAAAAACATTACTTTTCAGCCTCTTTATTAGTATTGTCAAAAACTTCAAGTATCACACTAACAGCTAAAATTATAACTCCCAAAGTAATTAATCCGGCAGGGATACTAAACAAAGTAACCCCTGATACCAAACACATAAGCCCAAAAACAGAAAACACGTCTATCTTTATTTGCTTTTTCATTTGTCAACTTTCTACCAATAAAAAAAGCCGCGCTCCAGTATCCCATCCATGTGGATACCGAAACGCGGCGTTCGTTCGCTTGGCGTATTTGCCGGGAATTATCCGGCGATGTCAAAGACTACACAACTTCTTTTTTCTCTATTTTTACAACTTTGCCCTTGCTAAAATGCAAAGTTATACATCCGTCAGATTCTTTCTCTTCGTAAATCTTAATTAGTTTTAAAACTAATTCTTTTTTGTCTAATTTTTCCTTTTCCCTATTATTCATAATTTACATTCTCCGCATGACTATGTCAACAAGTTTTTATATAAAATCGAATAAATCTTCAAGATTAATTTCTTTAGGTGCAATATCTGCCACCATTGCCCTTGTAAGCCCCGTTATTGAAGCCGCCGCAGGGTCTATGCGCAGCGTGGATTTATCTTTATCAAGCATTATATTTTGATTGTGATCTTGGCGCGTTACAGCGTTGCCAACAGCCCATGCCAGTACAGGATTACCATCATGGTGCAACTGCTGCGCGTACACCGATTCACGGAAATGCTTAGTAGGTTCTGACAGCGTCTTGATTCCCTGAATAATTTCTACGACCGTTTTGCCATTATCCATAAGATCGTTAGCTATCGCGGTGCTGCCCCACGGGTCAAGGCAGTACTCTACAGGATTCCATTCGTTTGCCAAAGAGGTATTAAATACATATTCAAGTACGTAGCGATAATCTACCACCGCGCCGGGCGTTACTGTTATATAACCGTTATTACGCCATAGATCATAAGGCACATGATCGGTTCTCATTCTTTCGTGGAATTTTTCTTCAGGTATAAAAGCGTGAGAAATTATAGCGTAATTTCTAATGAAATTTTCAATCCACGGAAATATCCACGAAACAGCGGTAAGGTCAATTTTTGAGGACAAATCAAAACCAACATAACAACGACCGGCGGCTTTTTCTTTAATAAGATTGAGCAGCTCAGAAGCAGGAACTTTGCACGCTCCCCACCGAGCCATATCCATGTAACCCTGTTCGCGTGATTGTATCCATACGTTATATGTTTTAGTCCACAAGCCGCGCATATTTTCCGGTATATTTTGAGCTTGCGCGGTTTTTGTCAATATATTTCCGCGAGCCACTGGTGACGTACCTGTAACAGGATTTGTTTTAATGATTGCTTCATCGGTACCGATTTCATCTATTATACCCCAAGGTTCTATTTGCCGACCGTTTGGCGTGATAATTATTTCCGTAGTCTCATTTCTGTCAAGTTCGCAAACTATCGCAAAATAACGGTCATCTTCAATCGGACTGTCAGGGTTTAACAGATTGGAAACAAATTTATAAGTTACCCTGTAGCACGGATTATTAAGCTCAAAACCGGCAGTAGTTATAATTGATAAAAGAGGATTTCTTCTTGTTATCATGCCGGAGTCTAACAAATCATAAAATTCGGTAGTATCGTGTAAGTGATATTCGTCAATGATACCAAAGTGCGGGTTTGCCCCGTCACCTTTCTTCTTATCGTCTTTTGACATTCGGGCAAATATTGAACCGCTTTTTATATGTTTTATGACTCTCTGTTCGTATGCCGCATCGTATTTGCTGATAAATTTATCTTTAAGGATACTATTATTTATAAGCCATTCGGCTTCTTCCCAAACATATCGCGTTTGTGATTTTTGGGTAGCTGCGACATACACCTCTGCTGATGGTTCACCAAAAACAGACATCTCATACAGGGCTTGGATTGCTTTGTTTTGTGATTTAGCTTGCTTACGCGCAAGTTGTTCGTAAGTATACCTAAAGCGCCGATCACCGCTTGCATTCAACCAACCGTAAATATTACTGTAAACAAACAGTTCGTAATCACACGGCTCTTTAGTTTGTCCTGCAAGTACGCCTTTGCGATGCTTAAACAATCGCATCCACTGAAAGTAACGCTCTGCCTTAGCCTCATCAAAATCCCACTCCCATTCACCGCGCCGCTTTAGATCATCGAGAAAGCGTAAACACGCCCATCGATGTTTTTGACAAGTGATAATTTTACCATCCAAGACGGCATTGGAATAAGTAATCAACTCGTTAAGAATACCCATTTTTAAAGCCCCCCAAATCCGGCATCAGCGAGCGGGTCAACTTCTTCAGGAGCTTTTTTAGGTATGCTTTTAATCTTCGCAAGCGAGTTCAAAAATAGACGATCCTCATCCGCTAAAATAGAGGCTTCTTTGGCGTTGATGGCCTTTTGAATATCTATGAATCCTTTTGTGCGAAGTATATAATCAACCGTTTCAAAAATGACCCTTGCATATTCACGCCCCGCTTCGTCCACAAATAAATCATAAGCCACTTCCCGCTGTTTTTTGTCCAGAGATTTTTCCTTGATTCCCGCAGCGCGTTTACGCAGTTCAGCTAATTCGGACGTTTTCAAGCATAGCCGATTAATAATGCCGCTATCAGACGATGAGACAAACTCAAAGCCCTCAAACTCTTCCGCAAGCTCAATAAACTTTTCATAAGCTACCGGATCAGCTTTAACTGCGTCATACAACCTGACCCCTGATTTACCAAGTTTGATTTCAAGAGACTTCCGGCGTTCAAGCTCTTTTTTAGAAAGATTTGCCCTGCCGTCTATCACGTGAAATTGAACTGGTTTTGCGTTTCTCCCTGCCATTTTCTCACTCTTTTTTTTGAAAATTTTTTACTAAATTTTGGTTAAAAAACGGAATTTTTGTGTGGAAAGGTACCCTTTCGGTCTCCACTCCTTACCCTTTTGAACTTTTTAACCCCCCCCGGGTGGACAAGTCTCGGCGCCGGCGGTGGTGGAATAGAAAACTTTTCTGACATCTCCTTAAAAAACTTATTAACTTCTTCCGGCGTTGCCGCTTCTTTCTTCATTCGTTCCCGCTCTTTTAAGAGCTCTTGCCTGTCACGCAGTCTCCTTTCTTTTTCCGCTTCTGCGCGTGCCGCAGCGGCCTCTTGTTGATAGTTATCGGCGCTGCGCGGCTTATACACCCAATTCATTCGCTGATCAACTGCGTTGGCGAATGTTCGCCGCCAGTCGATCGTTGCGCAGCGCTTCTGTTTTTTGTTTTGCCAACCGGCTTCGGTGCTCCAAAAATCAAGATGCGACTTCTCAAGCGTAAGTCTAATATCAAGCTTTGGATGATACCGTTCTCTCTTGTTTATCCACTCTGCGTCTGTGAGAAGCGCTTCGTAAGCCGATTTCTCAATAGACCGGTAGAGTTCAAAATCTTTTTTCCAAGACACCCCTACTGCCCCCGATGGGGGGCTATGGGGGGATAAAGTCTTTTCTTCTTTGTCTTTGTATTCTTCTTTTTCTTCTTTATGGCTTTTTTTAAAACCGTTCGCTTTTTTTAAAACCGTTTGGTTTTCTTCCAAATCAGTCACTTTTTTAGGGCGGCCGCCGCGCTTGCCATTCTCAGCGTTCTCACGACATTTTTCTTCATAAGCGATTTTATCCCTATCTATAGCAGCTCGCAGCATTGGAAACAGATAGCGTTCGTTTCCTGCGAGTTCCATCACAGTGCCCGATTTGCTATACAAAAGACAGGCCGTGATTAGTCTACCGCGCTCTGCATCATCTAAAGGTTCTAACGCATTAAGATAGTCGTGATACAGCGCCATATAAGGTTTTGGCATTATTTTCTATGACACCCCCCCCCCCGTTTTATATTTTTATTCATCCCGCAACCCTATTAACGTCTTTCATGTGTGCACGAATAGCGGCAGGGCGTGACCATGTCCTTGCAAAACGCTTCCAGTCAGTACTATATTCCTCACCGTTCTCTGGTCTGTATAATTGAGCGAACGGCATTGCACCGGCTTTATAAACCACAAAAATCACAATAATATGCAACCGTTTTCATTTTTACCCTTTGCATGAGCATGCTAAAAACTGACAAGCGGCGTGTTCTTTTAATCCCGGAATTTGGTTCTCCACCGCCTGTCATAACCTTGTTTTTTACCGTCTTTTAAAAAATCAGGAACCTTTATTTTATGTTCCGCATAAAGTACTCTCCTTTATTGATACTTTTACTTTTGACCACATGAAAAAATTGCTTATATGATGATGCCTATTAGTCCAATAGTGCTCTTCTACGAATAGCACTGGATCATCAATAGTACCGTTATTTATAACACTGCCAAGCACAAAACGCCCATCTTTCATGCGGAAAAGCGTAAGAGTGCCTGTTTTAGGTTTTTTTGTCAGCCAAATAATACCACTTCATTTCGGACTCTCAATTTGTTCAAATTCGTAAACCCATACCCACGGGTTATCTTTCCATCCGTAACCGCGTATAGCGTTGATTTTATCCCATAACTCTCGAAATTCTCTTAATTCAGGACATAGGCTGGAACCATCATACTCTCCGGCCATTCCCTCAGCAAAACAATCATCCGCACTTATGTCCTGCACTCTCTCAACTCTCACATTTATCACCTTCAAAAATATTCGCGCAGCTTCTCGCGGCATAAAGATAGACGGTTTCCACTTAAAGCCATACGCTGTGCGAAGTTCTTTGCTCAACACACTTTCATCTGCCCTGTAATAATATCCATCATCGGCTTTAAGCCATGTCTCCCGCACCCAAAGTATACTGTTGATTTGATATTTTGGATAAATAACCTCTTGTTTACTGCGCCTATTACTATAATAATTTTGGGCTGTAGATACAAAACCGTAACCGCAATTAAATAGTGGTTCGTCAATATTATGCAGTGGTTGCGGATTTATCACCCGCCGCGTCTGCGTCTTACGACCGTCAAGAATAGCCTTAACCATCTCAGTAGAGAACAAAATCGGTTTCATTTTTTTTAACCCTTTGACCATAATAATTCCACCTGATTCACATCTTTTTTTATGCGCTTCTGTCTTTTTGGGCGCTCTGTTTTCAAAAAAGGGCACTTTATATTGAGTACTATTTTTTGCACTCTCTTTGACAATTCCCCTGCGACATATCCCAGGTCAATGTCGTAAGCGGTCTTGCAACGAGCGTCTTCGCGATTAACACTCTCGTTTTCGTATTTAATACAGATATCGCAGTTGTTACTTCTCCAATGGTCAGCTTCGTTACCGTTTGAAAACATATTATGCCACCATTTCTTTTCGTAAGTCTTCCATACTGCGAACCCGATGACCGCACATTTCCGGCAGATTCGCCCTCACAAGAGCCTCTGCAAACGGCGGCGGAACAGCGTTTCCGCAGCGAGCAACCTGAGCGGATTTTGATACTGCTTCACCATCCGGCCCGATGTCAATTACATAATCCGGCGGGAAACCCTGCGCGTTGAACAATTCACGCGGGGTCAGCATACGCAGTCCTATGTCAACTATGACGTACTGTTCGCCGCGAACTATCACAAGTCCAAGACGATCTTTTGATGTAATAGTATGTAGCGATTCGTCTGCGGCCTGACCAATTCCCGCCCCGTAATATTTGACTAAAAACGCCCTAACTTCGCCGAAGTGATTTCCATCCACTGTAATGGTCTGTATAGGCTCAGTAACGGATTGCCCTATGTTGTCACCCTTATATTTTATAAGTTGAGAAGTAACAAGCGCATTGTGATCTATGGCAGTTATCGTGTTTAAGGGTTCAGCTGTAGAGTTTCCACATCCCCGATGTCCGCCGCTGTAATATTTACTCATAAACGCCGATACAACAGCGAAACGGTTTGAAGTGTCGGTTGTCAATAATGGTTCATCAACTGTCTGTCCGCGAACTTCCCGCACAGATTTTTCTTTATGATATTTGGTTAATATTGGAGCTACAAGCATGCTGTTACCGGCGGCCCGTATAGTACCTACGGGCTCATCTGCCGGTTGCCCGATAGAACCGGAAGTTCCGGTGCGCGTAAAGGGTACGATTTTAGGAGTGATTATCCTGTACTCGTTACTTGCGGTCAATGTTCCAAGCGGCTCATTTATTTGCTGACCGCGAAAGCATTTTGCGCTTGTATCAGCATGATTAACTCTTATTATGAACGGCTCAGGATTATCAAAAACAAACTTCTTTAAGCCCCGCGCTATACGCCGTAATGTCGCATCAGCAAGCGGACGGACGGAGCGGATTTTATACTTTTGCCATATTTCTTCTGCCGTGTCAAATATAGATGGACACGGAAGCGACCAGTCTATGATTTCCGCTGCGGCACGATAAGGAAGTTTGTCGGGGCCATGCGTTGGCTCCGGCCATCTGATCGGCTGACCGTCACATCGAGCAATCAGAAAAAATCTCTTGCGGATAGTCGGCGCTCCGTAGTCGCAAGCCCGTAATTCGCTCCAGTCTACTGTATATCCTAATTTGCGCAGAGCATTGACAAAACTTACAAACGTTTTCCCTGACTGTTTTTTGATAATTATCCCATTTTTAACAGGGCACCATGTCCTAAACTCTTCCACATTTTCAAGAATAATAACGCGCGGACGCACTGTCGCGGCCCATCGTACCGCAACCCATGCAAGCCCGCGGATTTCTTTATTGACGGGTTTACCGCCTTTTGCCTTTGAAAAATGTTTGCAATCCGGCGAAAACCATGCAAGCGCAACCGGCTTGCCTTGCGTAACTTCTCGCGGGTCAACTTCCCAAACACTTTCACAATAATGCTTAGTATGAGGATGATTAACCTTGTGCATCGCAATAGCTGACGGGTCGTGATTAATAGCAATATCAACCGGACGGCCAACAGCAAGCTCAATTCCTGTGCTTGCACCGCCGCCACCGGCGAAGTTATCAACTATCAATCCGTCAAATATGTCTAATTGACTTGGCATACCTATCCCCGTTTTCAACCGACCCTATAAATCACATAAACAGCAGCAGCCCAAACCCAAAGCGTACCGGTAACCATAACATAAACCGGCAGATTCGGCCTGCTCTTGACAATATGGCCAACGCAAGCTACAAGTTTACCGCGTGAAAATTTTGCTTTGAAACGCTTAAGCATTATACCAACTTTCTTTAAGGCGGGTGAAATAATCAGCCCGCCATTATATAATAGTTACAAGCTCCCTTTGAGTATTTCCTGCCATTTGTTATCCTGCAACTCAACAACAGCGTCACCCCAGTATTTTGGATAAGACAAATCCTTAAGATAACTGTCAAGTATTGTTTTGAAGGCGTTATTAAGCTCCATTCTGAACATTGGATTTTTCAAAACAAAGCTCATCCGCGCACAGTTGTCAGTTTCCGAAAATTTAAAGACAAGGTCAAACTTAAACGGAGCGTAAAACTCTGTTGCGAGCGCGTTTATTACGGGAACATTAAACTGAATACTTTCAGGAAGCTGAACATCATCCGTTGCACCGCTTTCACGCTGAATATGATGATTATAGTTCCCCTTAGAGTCTATCTCACGCTTAACAGAAGTGACCTTTTTAACCTGAAAATTTCGGGTATAGGTATAAAGCGTAAGCGCGGCCTGGCAGGAAAAGGGGCGCAGGGTAAACAAAAACGTCTCAAACTCTTCAAGAGACATGGGCTTATCAATTGCGCTTGCTAACATAGTAACAAAGTTTGTAAGCGAAACCTCACATTTAGCATAAGGCTTAGAATACCGATCAGGTTTATTATGGTTAAGTTTTAGCCGATCGCTGCCGTAATAAACAACGCCATCATCGGCGGCTATATCCTTGCAATAGTCCACAAAATTACGCGGATCGTCCGTCTCATACGTAAATTTAGTATGATCTTCCAATACGCGAACGTCTTTGCCTATAAAAATAGGCTTGCCGTCTTTAGCTTCAATTGTGATTTTTGTTTCTTTCGGTTCCATCGTTAGCTCAAATTCCTTTCTTTTGTTTTGAAATCTTCGGTTTCGTGGAAGAGACTTTCCTGCAACACACCAATATTATCCGGCGCGGTTGCACTGATCATTCCTTTATTAAACAGCGCCTCATAGCTGAGGGACTTGCGAGTTGGATCCGTACGGGAAAGAGTATAGCTCACACCGCCGATATCCTCATCTTTAGGCGGTGTAATTGTGATTTTTAACGTCAGTGTAACAGGCGCGTTTCGCGCACACGCCACACGTGCCGACTCCTCAAACTTATCCTGAACCTCACGGCCAAGTTTGCCATTGCCAACTTCGTAAAACGCCTGTTTGCGGTCTACAACTTTGTTAAACGGTTCCAATTTTTTTTATCCTTTCTATCAGTTAAAGTTTCTCTTAATCAATCCACCATCTATTTATATCCGTGCTACCAGAGCTTGACGCGGCAACCACCGGCTTAGTGCCAACTTTTTTCACCGGCGATTTTTTGCGTAAATCTACGTGGTAGCACGGAATTTTGGTTCCACAAACAGTACACCTCTGCGCCGTAATAACAATCCGTCCACGTTCATGTTTTTTAACGTCCTCAAAAAAAAATTCATCACATCCGCACTTTGGATTCGGACAGCTTGAGCGATAGCTCACAATCCGGCTGCCCACTTTTTTACTATAATGCCAAGTAACCGTATCAAAACCATAAGCACCGACCATAGCGCGAAGATTCCCGCAAAGTGAACTATCTTTTTACGCATCAGTCTGCGTATCCATAACGGTAAGCGGTTCTTTCTACGCATCAACATATAAGCCCCTGCACTCTGTTATGACATCTTCCCATACCCAATCGTCAGATATTTTACTGATATGCTCCCATAGATACAGGGGCACACCCTGTAAACGCTTCGCTATTTCGCAGATTATCACCCGATATGATGTGTCACAAAGCATGGCGGAAATATCATCACCATAGTGCCGATGTTCTGAGTAATGCAATTTACAGGTGACAGCATCCACTATCATCGAGCGAAACTTGATTACTGTTGAGAAATCAGTATGAGTCATTTTCACAGCCCTCTTTTTCGCGGATTACCACCGCGCTTAACGTCTCTTATTTTTTTGTGTTTTGGCGTTCTGTAATAGTAACCGTCGCTGCCGCAGAGTTTGACTTGCGATTTTACGACCTCTGCCGGAAATAGCTTGCTTTCTTCTTTGCTGCTCATTAAATTCTCCTTTTGTGTGCATAAGTCCACCGTCTGCCTTCCGGCATGAGGATAGGCAGGCCGCGGCTTAATAGTTCGCGTATCTTTTGTATGTCAAAACGCCAAACCCAGCCGAATTTTTGAGCGCCGATAATGCGCGTTCGGTTTTTTTGGATGTAACTCACAGAAAGCGACAATAGCCGGGCAAGCTCTTTTGAGTCGACCATGATTTTGTAGGTTTCTTTGGTTTGGGTGATCATCCCGCCATCTCCTCAACGTTTTGACGCAGACGGCGCATATCGCTCGCCCTGCGGCTTGTTGCGTATTCTACAGGCAGCGTCTTGGCATAGTGCAAACGTATAAGCTCAGCTTCTTCTTGACTTAACACGTGAACACGCCCCTCTGTTTTGTTTTTTTTATCTATCATTGTTCCCCCCCCCCAGTTTTTGTTAATTCCCTAATAGCCGCACTTTCAATCTCCTTATAGTCGTCTTCGGATACTTCGCCTGGACGTGCCGGCAACGACATCCAATGTGTAACCACCGCGTATTGATTGAAAGGCGCCTGACCGTATTTAGTTTTTACATCATCCTTGAACGGTATAGCTACCTCTATGGTGCCGTCCGATGAATATATCAGTACGGGCATATCCGTAGGAGGATCCGTAAAACGCACGCTGTTCCATCTTTTCATACCACAACCTCCTCAACTGGCTCCGTAAGAACCCTCTCAATCTCAACTAACTCACGTTTTTGTAAATCCCAGTACCCGTTAAAAAAACCGGCTACGCGCGGATACTTGATACCCGTACGCCGCGCGATTTCCGCCTTGCTCAAACCCGATTTCTTAAGTCGGTCTGAATAAATACGCCATTTGGGTGTAGTCATACTCACTCCATTTATTATATTAAGTAGATTTTACCACTTGTCTAATTAGTAGTAGTACAAGGGGTAGTGTTGCAATAATAAGCATTACAGTTATAAATATAGCATTGTTTAGCATGGCATAGCAAGTTATTTTTGCTATATTTTACTATTTTTTGCTAAAACTCGTGTAAGTTGTTGATTTGATTACATATATATTTTTAAAAAAAGGAGATTAGCAATGAATTTTTCTGCAATTTTGGACGAGATGCGAAAAAAACAAGGGTGGAACCAAACTGAATTGGCTAAGGAAATTGGAATTTCACAAAGAATGGTGTCGGCAATAGAAAATAAGGAATGTGTTCCATCATATAAAACCGCACTAAAAATTACAAGTCTAATGAAAAAATTAAGTATGCACCAATATGTTGATAACAACGATGAAGGCTACAGATATGACGTTGTTAAATTTGTTAAGGACGTTATTGATAGTGGAGAAGTTAGCAGATTAGAAGAAGACTTTGATTCTGATTTTTGGAATTATATAGACAACCGTAAAATAAATTATTCGGAAATAGAAAATCTAAAAAGATTATTATTATGTTATAAAATTGATGAATACAAATTTTTTTCTTACTGCGCAGTAAATCCCATATTAGTAACTGATGGCTATGGCGCAACAGAAATTCTAAATATAAAAATATATAGGGATATTCTGCGGATATTAGCAAGCGGTCAGGTTTACAATATATCAAGCAGTGACAGTCATGATGATATAGACAACTTGAAAAAGGAAATTAGCAAGCTTAAGGAAGAAAAGGAGACTCTTTATAATATAGTAAAATCACAGCAAAAAACAGTTGAAAACCAATCTGAAACAATCAAAAGTGATACGACAAGAGAAAGAAGTAATAATAATAACGATATTGGTGTTAATCTAAAAACGAAGACTGTAAAGAAATGATATTACTCCAAATTAATAGTAAGCATGGATTAACTTTTAATATAGAAACTGGCACAATAAAATTTAAATAACTTAGTAATTGGAGGTCAAATTATGTTTCGTGTAGTATTAATTGTGTTCATTGGATTACTTTCTTCTTGTGGAATACCAAAAACGGAACATGAAGAAATTTTAACACAGAATAGAAAACTTGCTGAAGAAATTAATGCTTTATCTGAAGATATTAAAAAATTAAATGTAGAAATTGAACAATATAAAAACAGTCCCGATAATCTTGTGGCGCTCATAAGGCAGTATTCGGATGGTGGAAACCTTGCAATGGCAAGGGAGAATATTAGAACACTTGCCAAATACCATCCACATAAATTAGAAGATGTTAGTGTGCACTCTCTAATATCCGTTGTTGAAAGAAAGGAAAGGGAAGAGTCCAAGCGCAAAGAAGCTGAGGAGAAAGAGCGTATTAGATTAGCTAATCTTAATAATACGGGTATGTGGCAATTAGGTGAATTTGTTGATGACTTTGGTAATAAGACTGGTAACAAATACATAATAAATAGAACAAAAATTCGCGGTACATTTAGCAATACCGCAACCCAAAATTCTCCATTAAATATAGATTTTGTGATAAAAGCTGACGAGATTAGTATTAAACTATATGAATATGCCGGCAATAACCCCGTTAAGGGAATATTTTCACCATGCAGATATACAGTACAAATACAAGATGATAATAACAAGCAGCACACATTTAAAGCCGAAAACTGGCTTGAAAGATTATCTTTTAACAGAACCGCAACAAGAGCAATTCATGGTATATTGTCAAACGGTGGAAATATAAAATTCGTAATAAGTAATGATAGAACCCCTACAACAGTATATAGGTTTAATATTGAAAAAGCAGATTGGTACGAAAATGCACTTAGGCAACTCACTGGGAAATAATTTAAGTAAAATAATGCTTTTTGCAATAATTTGTGATATAATTAGTATATATAATAATCGAAAGGAGAAGCAGCTATGTCTGACTCAGATTTTAACAAAAAGTATGAAGAGTACAAAAACGAGGCCGCAACTATACGGGCGAGAGAACAAACCGCAACCATGACAAGGCCGAATACTGCCATCACGCAAGACCCTAAAAAGTGGGCGATGGTATCAGACGAGGACGTTGATTTGTTTTGGGAGAACATGAAGTGTCTTACAATCTAACTCCCGAACAAATAGAAAAAATTGATAGCAGGTATGCTTCTGTAGTAAGCGCCTTTGAGCGTCTTAAAAGTGCCCCGCCCGCATTTAAAAATAATGCCGTAGTGATGCAGCCGGACTTGTTATATTGCGCTATAGCATCTTGGATTATTGACGAGGATCGTCACATCAATTTTCACAAGTGTGATGGATTGGAGAACCACAAATCGGCGTCTTATTTTACGTACTGGTTTGTGCGGCTAAAACCAATACAGATTTTTAACACAGGAGCGGTATCAGACCCAAGAGTAGTTTTAGTCAATGAAACATTCGCCCTATTTTATGCCTGTGGTATGTTGGATATCAAATATAGCGCAGTTGCGTCAAGTAGATTCTATAAAGAGTTTCTTTATATGTTGAGATACCGCAAATTCACTGCGGAGTCAATATTCCCAACAGTGCGGCTATTAGAGATGTCTGTAAAAAACATAGGTTTGCCAATGTACTAAATATATCATAGAAATCGAATTGATTTGGTAGTTTTGAAATTAATTTGACCGTTATGAGCTTTAAGCACACGGTTAGGAAAAAGTCGTCTAAATAGCAAAAATCCCACGCACAAGGTAACTATTGCAAATTTTGCAACAGTTCAAATATTTTAACAATATTTTTGCAAAACACAAAAAAATCTTGCGCATTGCAATAAAAAAATGTATATTACACTCAATATCGTAAACAACCATCATTTTCAAGGTTTTTTATTTTGAATAAGACAAATTTCAATTATTCCAAACTCCGCGGCAGAATCCGCGAAATTTATGGAACAGAAACCAAGCTTGCGGCAGATATGGGAATGGATAGGATGGCGCTTTCTGTCCGTCTCAACAACAAAAGAGAGTTTTCGCAAACAGAAATGCTAAAAATTTGTGACTTACTAAAAATTAATATAAATAATGTTGCTGATTATTTTTTGGCAGTAATAGAATAATTTGACTGTAAAAAGAAAGGTAATTTTATGAAAAAAACAGCTGTTTTCGTAATCGCATTAGGAATTACATTGTCTGTTTCTGCGCAAGATCAAAGACCGTACTGTAGTGCAACACATCCGGTGGAAGGGTTCAGGTGCGGAATACGTACGTCTGACGCAAGCGGTAAGTGTGGGTCGCATAAGATAGGGCGAGATAGCAGGGTGTACATTGATGATGACGGTAAACCAATCTCTATACCACTATCAATAAAATCCTGTGACGGCACATTTGTACGCCTATCTAAAACTATTCCACGTGACTTAATAATGTCATACCAATCTGCCGAATGTTATGTAGAAGAAGAACGCAAGTTAGCAGAGACATCTTTCAGACAACCTGATTTAACCAAATCAGCGCAAGTGTTTTCTGTATCATTATTTCAATTAGCGCTCGTAAAGGACAATTATGAGCTTATAATATTAAAAGACAGCAAGCCTGTTTATCGAAAAAAAAGTGGATTACCAAGCAATGCCACTGCGGACGGTTACAGCGCTGCATTTGTGTGGGTTGATAAAAATATAAAACTACCTATAGAAGTAGTGATTGTTGATATTTTCGATGGAAAGAGAGTTCTGCATTATCGAATTGATCCCGAAAATTTGACTGAATAGCATAAGAAAAGAGGATATAATGAGCCTTATTGACGTAGATTCAAAAATAATAGAAATACGCAATACTAAAGTTTTATTAGACCGAGACGTTGCGGAGCTGTATGGTGTTGAGACGAAAGACGTTAATCGGGCTGTTAAAAACAACCCCGATAAGTTCCCGTCAGGATATATTATCACCTTAAAAAACAATGAGTCGCAGGATTTGCGGTTAAAAAATTTCACCGCAAATGTAAAGCAAAATAATATGTCCCGTGTTCCGCCCAAAGCGTTCACTGAAAAAGGCTTGTATATGCTTGCCACGATACTCAAAAGCCCGCAAGCAACAGAAACTACTCTTGCAATAATCGAAACATTCGCAAAAATCAGGGAATTGACGCGCACTGTTGGTGCACTGGCAAAAACTACAACAAAAGAGGAGAAAGAGCCTCTCATGCAAAGAAGCGGAGAAATAATATCTGATGTTTTGGGTGACGCCCTGAATGTTTCCGAAACAGAGACAACCTTTGAAATAAATTTAGCTGTCATGAGCTTTAAACATACAGTAAGAAAAAAGCCATCTTAGGGCAAGGGTAAAATGAAACTCCCGAACGGATTTGGAACGGTTGTAAAATTATCAGGAAACCGACGCAATCCTTTTGTTGCCCGAAAAACGACTGGATGGAACGAAAAGGGACATCCGGTTTATCAGGCTATTGGATATTATCCCACCAAAGAAGCCGGCCTTATTGCGCTTGGGAAATTTAATGAATCGCCGTGGGATGTCAAAAATGAGAAAATTACTCTTGAGGAATTATTTCAACTATGGCTTGAGAAAAAAGCTCATAAATTGAGTAAGGGCAACGTACAATGTTTGAAATATGCGTTCTCCAATCATTGTAAAATTTTGAACAATGTAAAGTATAGGGAAATTAAATCGTACCATATGCAGGATGTGGTTGATAACTGCGGCTGCGGACATTCTATTCAGGTGCAAATCAAAAATGTGTTTTACCACCTTGATCGTTTCGCTCTTGAATTAGAAATAATCGAACGTCAGTTTTCAGGCTTGGTCACAGTCGCCCCCACGCCTGAAAGTAATAAAAAGCCATTCACCATTGATGAAGTAAGTGCGCTATGGGATCGCTCTTGTGAGCCGTGGATTGATTCGGTTCTAATTCTGCTTTATTCAGGATGGCGAATATCTGAACTATTAGGGTTGCGCTGCGCAGATGTTGATCTCGCAACTGGAACAATGCGCGGCGGCGTTAAGACAAAGGCGGGAAAAAACAGAATCGTACCTATTCACTCAAAAATTTTTCCGCTCGTTAAGGAACGGTATGATTTCGGCGGTGAACATTTAATTTCCGTCAATCGCAAATTACCAATTCATGGCGTCACATATCGTGCGCATTGGAGAAAAATTATGGCTGATTTTGACTACAAACACATCCCTCATGAGGCACGACATACATTTCGTTCCCGTTTGGATTCTGCCGGTGCAAATAAGGTTTGTATTGACCTTTTGATGGGTCACAAATCGGCAGATATTGGGGAAAGAATTTACACACATAAAACTATCGAAGAGCTAAAAAATACCGTTGAACTAATAACAGATTAGTAACAAAATAGCGGTTTTTGATGTGGTTTGGGCGTTTATGTAAGAATATACGTTTTCAACACCATAAAGGGCAATTTACCTTGATTTTTTTGTTTAAGCAGATGTGAAACAAACGGAACTCCGTCCCCAAATTGATTCGTCAACTAATCAATCCGAACGTTTTGAGGACGGATAATGTTTTCGGTACCCACACCCACACCGAATTGTTTTAATGTATTATTTAAATTATTTTAGAAGAT
>Ga0123356_10000961_pt1 | contig 31914 bp, 25 predicted proteins | sample TergutEmb28metaG_2_FD_92546 | JGI IMG/M metagenome (GOLD analysis project Ga0123356, IMG submission 92546) | Embiratermes neotenicus P3 segment gut microbial communities from Petit-Saut dam, French Guiana - Emb289 P3 | ecosystem: Host-associated > Arthropoda: Insects > Digestive system > Gut ...
TCGAGCCGTTTGCCGAGGTCCTCCAGTTCAGCCAGCTGGTCCTGCGCCAGGGCCTTGGTTGGAAATACGTAGAGAGCGCGCGTATCGGCGTTCTCGAGAACTCGATTTAAGACCGGCAGGTTGTAGCAAAGGGTCTTGCCGGAGGCGGTCGGCGTCACCACAACCACGTTCCTGCCACTCCGCACCAGTTCGGCGCTCGATGCCTGATGCGAGTACAACTCGCGGATGCCCTTGGCCCGATAGGCCTCAGCCAAGGGACTTGTCAACCACCCGGGGAAAGGGCGAAACTTGGCACCTCGGGCCGGAATCTGCCGGATCGCGGTGAGAACTTCCTCCCGGCGATAGCGCGAGACGAGCGATCCCAAAAGGTTGTGGACAGTTTCGAGATTCACCGGCGGCCGCGGAGCTAAGGATTTCAAATCTGACATGAAGGTCTCCGGTATTTCGCTTTTTATTCGCCTCAGCCAAGACTAGCAGCTACCCATGGGCCTCCGCAACCCCCCTGAGAAGGTAAGAGTTTCTTGACGAAAAATTGAGCTCAATTTAAAAGTCTTACCTGTCGCACCACGTGCTGCCGGCACATTTTTTCCACCCAAGTGCGGGGCTCGATGACAAAGGGCCGCTCACGCAATACCTGCGGCTGCGGTGCGGGTGCGGGGTGGTCTCTCAGTGCTGAGGCAAAAGTCTGCGGATTTGGGATAAAGTGTGCTGAGCAGAGAGAAGCATACGTCCATTAGAACCAAAAGTAGTCTTGATTGGGGGAGACGACATCTGTGATGAGTGCGTTGCAGCAAATAGCCTGGAGTGCTCTAACAACCTTTCTACGGGCGGTCTGTTATGCCCGCTTTGCCTTCGTGGTTGTGCTGCCTATCTCTAGCGCGTTCGCTGCTCCAACCTCCCAGAGACCCGAGTTCGCCCGCTGGGAACGGGAAGCCCAGAACGTCACCATCATTCGCGACGACTGGGGCATTGCGCACGTTTACGGAAACAACGATGCCGATGCCGTCTTCGGCGCCGAGTATGCGCAGGCGGAGGACGACTTCAATCGCGTTGAAACCAACTACATCAACGCTTTGGGACGACTGGCCGAGGCGGAGGGCGAGTCGAAAATCTACGAGGACCTGCGCAGGAAGCTCTTCGTCGATCCCGATGAGTTGAAGACGCAATACGCGGCGAGCCCGGCGTGGTTGAAGAAGTTAATGGACGCATTTGCCGACGGGCTGAATTACTACCTCATTAGGCATCCCGAAGTGAAACCAAGAGTCATCCAGCGGTTTGAGCCGTGGATGGCGCTCGCGTTCACCGAGGGAAGCATTGGCGGGGATGTCGAACGTGTGAAGCTCAAGGACCTACAAGAGTTCTACGGTGGAGGTCCGGTGACAGACGCGCAGGTGGAAGAAAATGACGGTGAGGCCGAGCCGAGCGGATCCAATGGCATGGCCATCGCGCCGTCGAATACCATCGATCACCATGCGCTGCTTTTGATTAACCCGCATACATCGTTCTTTTTCCGCTCCGAACTCGAAATGGTGAGCCACGAAGGGCTGGACGCCTACGGGGCCGCGACTTGGGGGCAGTTCTTTATCTATCAGGGATTCAACGATCGCGTGGGCTGGATGCATACCTCGAGCGGTGTCGACGCTGTCGATGAGTATCTGGAGACAATCGAGAAAAAGGGCGATCGCTACTATTACAAATACGGGAATGAAGAGCGCCCGGTCGCCGCCACCGAGATCGTTGTGCCCTATAAGACCGACCATGGCGCGGCGCAGCGGAAGTTCACCGTTTATCGTACTCATCACGGGCCGGTTGTCGGCTCAGCCGGTGGCAAATGGGTCAGCATACGGCTGATGCAGGAACCTGTGAAGCAGCTCATCCAGTCATTCACGCGCACCAAGGCCCGCAACTACAAGTCCTATCTCCAAACGATGGAGCTGAAGGCGAACTCGTCGAACAATACCGTCTTCGCCGACGCCGACGGAGACATCGCCTACTTCCACGGGAACTTTATTCCCCGTCGCGACCCGAGCTTCGACTGGACCAAGCCGGTGGATGGAACAAATCCGGCAACGGAATGGAAAGGGCTCCTCTCGATTGACGAGACTCCTCATCTGCTGAATCCCCAAAGTGGATGGCTCTACAATTCCAACGATGCGCCCTGGTCGGCGGCTGGCGCAAGCAGCCCTAAAAAAGAAAACTATCCCGCCTATGTCGAAATGGGCGGCGAGTCCGCGCGCGGACTGCACGCCGTGAAACTCCTCGAGAGCAGAACGGATTTCACCCTCGATTCCCTCATCGCAGCCGCCTATGACAGCTATCTCCCGTGGTTTGAGAAGACGGTCGCTGCTCTCCTCAAGGCCTGGGACGAACTGCCGGAGGGCGATCCGCAGAAGGTGAGGCTCGCCGACCAAATCGGAATGCTGCGCAATTGGGACCTGCGTTGGGGAGTTGCATCCATTCCCACGTCCTTGGCGGTGTTCTGGGGCGAGGACATTAGGCAACGCGGAGGATCGGCCGCAAGAGGAGCCGGCATTTCTTCCGCTGACGTTGTCGCCAAATTGCCGGGCCGGGAGTTGCTGGCGTCGCTATCGGCCGCCTCCGAACGGCTCGCGTCCGATTTTGGCACCTGGAGGACGCCCTGGGGCGATATCAACCGCTTTCAGCGTCTCAGCGGCGAGATCGTTCAGAGCTTCAGCGACTCAGCCCCAAGCATTCCAGTTGAGTTCACCTCGGCGAGATGGGGCTCGCTGGCTTCGTTCGGAGCACGTCCGTATCCGGGGACGAAGAAGTGGTACGGCACCAGCGGAAACAGCTTCGTCGCCGTGGTCGAATTCGGCGACCAGGTGCGCGCCAAGGCGGTAACCGCCGGCGGGGAGAGCGGGGCCCCTTCCACCGCGCATTTCAATGACGAAGCCAAACGCTACACGACCGGCAACCTGCGCGACGTATATTTCTACCGCGCCCAGTTACGGGGGCATACCGAACGCGAGTATCACCCGGGAAATTGAGAAAATGCCGGTAGGGATCCCAGCTTCACCTCGCATCCCTCGGACGGACCCGGACGGCGGCGCATTAGCCCGGAAACTTCGGGTTAGCGCATCGTGTTCTTATCTCGGATGACTGGCGGCGAAGCGCTCGCCCGCAAGCTCGAAGCGAGAAAGCCGTGCTGCCTTTTGGTCGAACGTCAACGTGCGAGTGCAACCTGCGCGGGCTCCAAGCTCGGCGATCAGTGTATCCGCAAAGGAGCCGCTTCCCTGCTTTAGTGCAACCATGGCGGAAAAGACGGCCTGTTCGTTTTCCACCACTAAGACTTCAATTTGCAGCAGGCGTTCAACAGCAGCAGCGATTTCCTGTGCTGTGAAGCCATAGGCACGATCAAGCACCCATATTGTCTCGACCATGGCTACGATGCTGACAAACCCCGGACTCTCTTCTGTCAAATGGCGTTCAAGAATTTCAATGGCCTTGGCCGACTGCGCTGGGTCGTCCTGAGCGAGATAGCGTACCAGAATGTTGGTGTCGAGTCCGATCATCATCGGCGGCGCCGGCGCGGATTTCCACTCAAAGCACCCTCAGCAGCGGCTGTCGTCATTTGCGCGGTGGTCACGGGCCGCAGCTTTCGGGACTTGAGCATGCCACGTGCGGAGGAAGCGGGGAGTTTCGGCAACAACACTACGCTGCCGTCGGGATGCACGAAGAATTTAATCCGATCCCCCGGCTGCAGCCCGAGATGTTCACGGATGGCTTTGGGGATAGTGGCTTGGCCCTTCGTCGTGATCGCGGATTCCATATCGATTATTACGTTACACGAAATGTAATACCACACCTTCCTCTTAAGGTCAACCCAGAAGTTGGGCGAGGTCCCGAATAGGTCTCTCGCCCAGCAAAACCCGTACAGGACAGGCGGCTGCACGCAATAAGAGCTTCCGATTGCCGGCCTTCAAAGCCCAAAGTCGCCGGAGTCAAGCGAAGGCCAAGAAAGCGCACCGTAGCGTCCGCACTTGGGGTCGGCGCCCTACGGGCGACAACTCTCTCTTCCGTTTCGAAGTCCGACGGCGGTCAACCCTTGGCAAACATGAACGGCCCGAAGGTAGCCGCGAAAATGATTCGACGGCCCCTCAGCCCGCCGTAGCTTGGTTCTCCTCTACCCACTTCCGAGCCTCCGCGGACCTCAGCCACTCGCCCGCAATCTGGCGAGTGCTGACATTGAGGCGATTCCAGACGTTGATCGTTGCGATCGCCAGCAGGAGTCCAGACAGGGCTTGTTCATTGTAATGGTTGGCGGCCTCGTCCCAGATTTCGTCTGGTACCGCGTCGGCGCGGTCGCTGAGCCGCGTCAGGGCTTCTGTGAGAGCGAGCGCCGCGCGTTCAGCATCGCTGAAATACGGTGTGTCGCGCCACGCGGCAACGGCAAAAAGACGCTCGTCTGTTTCGCCTGCCTGTTTCATTTGACGAGCGTGCATGTCGAGACACACGCCGCAGCCATTGATCTGGCTGGCTCGCAACTCGACAAGTCCGAGGGTCGATTTCGGTACTCCGCACTTCCCGACGGCCGACGACAGTTCATAAAGCGCCTTCATGGCGTCCGGAATGACCATCACGGGACTCTTCATTCTTGATTGCATGATTGTTTATCCTCCTATGAGAATTTGAATTTTGCTTCGTCACCAACAGTGACGGATCAGATTGGGAAAGTGTGACAGGCCAGCTCCTGTCACATTTCAGACATCTGCGTCGTCCTTCGTACGGGACCAAAGGCTATGAATGAAGGGACCTGGCTCGCGCAGCAATTCGAGAAAAACCGTGGTCGCTTGCGCGGAGTGGCGTACAGGATGCTGGGGTCGCTCAGCGAGGCAGACGACGCTATCCAGGAGACATGGCTGCGGCTTAGCCGTTCTGAAGCCGGTGACATTCAGAACCTGAGTGGCTGGTTGACTACGGTCGTGGCCCGGGTCAGCCTGGATATGCTGCGTTCGCGAACCGCCCGTGCCGAGGAGTCACTCGAAGCACTCGAGCCGTCGCTCCCCAACAAGCCGAGTACTCGCGACCCCGAACAAGCCACCCTGCTTGCCGATTCGGTGGGGGTGGCGCTGCTCGTGGTGCTTGACCGTCTTAAGCCGGCTGAACGTCTGGCCTTCGTGCTGCACGACGTATTTGCGGTCCCGTTCGATGAGATTGCTGCGATCATCGATCGAACGCCGGACGCTGCGAGGCAGCTTGCCAGCCGCGCGCGACGCCGAGTTCAGGCCAGAGACTCGGATGCGAGCGCCACTCGTTCCGAACAGCGAAGGGTGGTCGACGCGTTTCTCAAGGCTCTCAAGGGCGGGGACTTCGAACAGCTTGTCGCGGTGCTCGATCCCGACGTAGTAGTTCACATCGACGAGGCGGCCGGGCGTCCGGGAGCACCAAGAGAGATACGAGGCGCGCGCACCTGGGCACGCGGCGCGGTTGCCTTCTCGCAAATGGTCCGGTTCGCCGAGGCAGCCCTGGTCGATGGTTCGGTCGGAATTGTAGTTGCGCTACATGGCAAGCTGTCTAGAGTGCTACGCTTCACGATCGCCAACGGAAAGATTGTTCAGGCAGACATTATCGCCGAGCCTGCGCGCCTTCGCGAACTCGACCTGGCGGTGCTCTGAATACTGGCTTTGCTCACACCGTGAATCCTCCGAGACGGGAGGGCGAAGAACAGTCGCGAGCCCGTGTCGCAACCGGGACTTGAGGGGAAAAGCCTGAACGTACACCAGTGAAGCAGGCGCGTGGCGCTGTTCGGCCAACCTGCGAACGCCGCGGTTGCGAGAAGCGTCGTAAAACGTTCGACATCCGGCGCCCACTGCGGATGCGATGAGATCGTTCGATCCTTCAACGTCCAAAGTCGCCAAGGTTGACAGGAACGGATTCTCGATTCGCAGCCCGTCAAATAGCTGTGCTGGTTGAAAATCCTCCCGTAATGAGGGTCTCACCGGCCTTCGATTCACGGTCGCGAGTTCCACCGCAGATGTTCGCTCGACGCACATCGAGAGCAGCCCTAAAGCTCCCGGCACTTTGGAGGCGCTTTGCCTTTCTGTTCCGGCTGGAGCGGCGTGCCAGCAGGATGCTGCGCGCAAAATCAAATTGGCTCGCCTTCAGACGCCCCCTGTCGTCTGGGCTTCGTCCGGGGCGGCAAGACCACATCTTTCCTGCTACCGCCCTCCGACGGGCGCCACCGCCCTGAGTGCATTGCTCATCTGAGCTCAGCCCAACCCCACCGAACCTGCAAGCCTCTCTTTCCTGAAAGGCATTGGATACCGCAGCCCTGAGCGAGGTATTCCCCCGCATTCTCGCGCATTTGCCCTGTTGCGGCGCAGAACACGGTCTCCCTCGCACAGTGCGAGTTGAAACTCAGGAGCTCGGATCCGAACCCCTCGGTACAGGCACCGAAACTGCACTCACACCAATGAGGCTGGCACACGCACGCCAGGTCGGGCGGCTTCGACAGCCCTCTCCCATTTTTCACGAAAATAGCATCGACGGCCCGGAAGGGGGGAGGGCGCGAACCCAATGGATGTGAGACGATCCCCGCAGGATTTGCAAATGTGTCGAACTTACAATCACCGAACACTTGACAGCCCTGATTCCACCGAACTCAGCTTCAACGTACTTAGATCGTTTCTAAGTATTTGTGACAGTTTTGTTCACGGGAATTTAATGATATACGTGTATACGGAAAGACAGAAATGGCGAGAGTGGTTGCACTGACTCCTGCCGCAACTCTTGCTGTGGCGTGGCACTATGTGGATAGCCCTGAGGGAGCACCACGGGGAAGTGCTGGGCAATGATGCAAGGGTAAGACAGTTTCCTTCCGACCGGGATCGACTTTAATATTTCGGCGGCCAAAGCCCACCAAAGTATTTCGGCAGCCAGAGCCCAGCAAGATCGAAAGCGAGAGACACACATAGATTGGGAAAGAGCAGTCTGTCGATATGACGCGGCGAACACGGCTATCTCTACATTGAATGTTCTCCAGGCGGTCGCTGCGCCTTTGTGCGGCTCATGTCGTGTCTTTTCGTGAAATAAAGCATGGGCGGTTCAATCGCGCAATCCATCTTTCTTCTACCAGGGGCATTTCCTACGAAACGGATCCGGGAAATTTAAACCACAGGGGTGACACATGGTCTCTCAAGGCAAAATTGTGAAAAAAGCTCGAAAACAGTTCTCGCAAGGTAAAGAGCGCGGGTACTTCCTCGTCGGTATGCTGGCCACGGCGGCATGCCTCATGGCTGCACTTGCCAACCCACCTCGAGCTCAAGCGGAGTCTACAATCCATTGCCCATCCGGTACTTACGACATGCTCGACTGGATGACCATGGATTCCGATCTTCGCGCCAAAGACCATCTGGAAGGGACGAGCAATCCCCTCTACACGGTACTGCAGTCAGACAAGTTTTTTTATATCAAGTCAGGCCGGGGGTTCCCCTGGGATATCAACCTCTACGACAACAAGTTCATCTATCTGTGGGTTACCGAACTCTCTTTCACTGTTCCACAGAGTTTCAAAAAATTCCTTGACAACACCAATGTACCTTTCGTTCCGCGCTGTGCGCGCGCCGGCTTTCCGGGTTCGACGATTAGAGCCATAAACACCAATTACGAGCTGCACACGAATTGCTCGAGTACCTGTTCGGTCACGCTCGGGTTGGAAAACGCGATGAATTCACTCTGGGGGCCGTACACCTTCACCTACGGAGGTAATTTGCCCCCAAACCTGAAGACACTCGTCATCCATTACCGCTATAACTGCAATGCGAATGACACCATTTGCGACGATCAGGAGAACTTTTACTTCACCCAGCGTTATGGGTGGGTACAATGGATCCATTACGTTTGGATCGCCTCACTCGGCAAGTATGAACAGGTGCAGAAGACGGTCCTGAATAAGCTCGTGGTTGGGGTGACGGCGCCGGAGTTTCCATGCTTTTAAATCGTGACCGTCAGTTGTAGCCGAGGGGCCCGTGTGGCCTATCAGGAAGCCCACGACGAGGTGGCGGGACGCCGACGGTGTGCTTTCCACGTGGTTGAGAAAGCTCGCATCTGGTCGTCCAGCACGAACTATCTGCCGGATTTGTCGGTGGCGTGGAGGAAGTGGGCTGGAGCATTGCCGGGGCGCGATCGGCTTCCTCTTCTGGAATGCAAACAACGATTACTCCAAGCCCTACATGGCGATGCCGGAGATGAAGACCGCCAGGGGGCGGTATTTCAGAGGGGATGAACTACCGACGCCGCTCGATGTAGTTGAGTTGACGACAACGCCGGCGGAACTGGTGAGCAAGTGAAGGAAACCTGCTGGTTGTTGTCCCGATCGATGCCCGGTACCTGGCTCGTTGAGGTACTTAGTTCCTGATGTAGCTAGCTCTATTTCTACGCCTGAATCCCGCTCATAGCGACAAGCTTCCCTACGAAGGAGGCCCACAACCGGCGCGGGTGGTTCGGGCTTCGACCACCAGCAAACCAGAAGTAGGTCTCTCGTGCAGCGCGAGAACAAGCAGGTGGCTGCGCTGAGAGCCTCCGATTGCAGGCCATTCGATCTTTCAAAGTCCAATGTCGCCTGGGTTACAGGAAGGGATTCTCGATTCGCAGCCCATTAAATCGCTGCCCTTGTTGAAAATCCTCGCTGTAAAGAACGCCGCACCGGCCTTCGATTGCGGACGTTACAATCAAAGCGTCATACCAGGGGAGAGAGTACCTGGCTGCAAGCTGGAGGGCCCGAAGGTAGAGACCAAGCGAAGACTCGACCGCCAGGAGTGGCCGGAAGGTGGTCGACAGGTACTGGTCTGCCTCCGTCAACGACAACGGTCTATCAAATCGGCGAAGAGCGACATTGAAAAATTCCTGTACAACCTGATAACTGACGATCCCTTGCTTTTCCGCGATCGCCAGCCGGATCAATTTCGTGGCCCGCCTTGCCTTCTCAGGGGCGTTCCTGTCAAACGAGTAAACGAAGACATTTGTGTCGAGAAAGAACCTATCGCTCATTCATCTCATCCCGCGTGTAACGGTGCCCCGCCCGGACATGCTTTAGACGCTTCATCAAAGAATCAAATTCCTCCGCGCTCCCCGATTGCCCGGTAAAGTGCTCCAGCCATTCCCGAAATGCAGCGTTGAGAGTTCTGTGCTGAGACTTGGCTATGAGACGCGCTTGTTCGATGAGATTCGCATCGGCGCTTAAAGTCACGTTTTTCATACGAGAATAGTGTACACGATTTCAGTGTATTAGGATCCGAAAAGGACGAGATAAATCCGCCTGGACTGACGTGGTTCCGCGCGCCTAAGAAACCGTGGCCGCAAGTCAAATGCTCTCAAACCTCGCGTTGACCGAAGCCTGCCGCCAACAACGATCGCCCAATCATGCCAGGCGCCGTGCAGGCAGGTCAGACCCGGAGCGGCTATGGATGAATCCTTGCCGCCCAGCCTCCGCCGGATGCGAGATGAATTTTGAGCTTGGTCTGCCTGTTGACCTCGGTGGTCTTTTTCAGGTAGTCGCTCGCATTGCGCTCGGCATTGGCTCCGTCCTGGAAGGAATCGAGTTTGAAGGCCCCTTCCGGCAGAAACGAGAAATCTAGTTCCAGGTCGCGCCGGTCCCAATCCGTCATCGCACCAACATACCAGTCGGCGCCGTGTTTTCGCGCGACCAGCGCATATTCAGCGATGCGCGCGTCGAGCACTCGGGTATCGTCCCATTCCGTAGGCATGGGACCGAGAAACTCCATGGTCTCGGGCTCGCGCAGGTAATTGGACGGACTGTCGGACAGCATCTGCAAAGGGGCGTCATAGACCACGTACATCGCGAGTTGATGGCAGCGGGTGCCCATCGCCATCGGTTGATGATTGATGGGAGCGAAGGTCTGCCTGGTTGCGTTTCGCATCGCGCCGGGAGTGTAGTCCATGGGACCCAGGAACATTCGCGTGAAGGGCAGCGTCACATTGTGCTTGGGTTCAGACTCCCAGCTCCATTTGCTCCACTCCATGCCCCGTACGCCCTCGGTATTGATCAGGTTCGGCCAGGTACGCATCATGGTGGCCGGTTTCTGATTGCCGTGAAAATCCACCAGCATGTGCCGCTTGGCGGCCTCGCGGCAGACTCTTGAGAAATAATCAATCATGATCTGATCGCTGCGCTGCATGAAATCGACTTTGATTCCCTTGACGCCCCACCTCTCAAACTGATCCAGCGCGGGAATGAGCTGATCGTCGAGAGTCTTCCAGGAAGCCCAGAGAACGATTCCAACATTCTTCCGTTTGGCGTAGGAGACGAGTTCCTCCATCTTGAGGTCCGGAGTGACTTCGAGCAGATTGCCGAGCTTGTACCAGCCATCGTCGAGGATGATGTAGGGGATTCCGTACTTCGCGGCGAAGTCGACATAGTACTCATAAGTCCGCGTGTTGATGCCGGCGGCGAAATCCACGCCGTCAATGTTCCAGTCGTTCCACCAGTCCCACGAGACTTTGCCGGGCTTGATCCAGGAGGTGTCTGAAAACTGAGAGGGTCGTTCGAGCAGATAGACAATTTCATTCGTAAGCAAGTCGCCGTCGGCGTCCGCGACGCCAATAACGCGCCAGGGATAGGTCCGCGTGCCGCTCGTGAGCGCGATGTAGTCGGCCGTCTCGACCGGTTTGTAATCCCGGTCGCTCGTTTGCATCAGTTTGGTCGGGTAAGGGGGAAACGTCGCCGCCAGCGAGAAGTTCGGCGCTTCCCCGCGCAGCCAAAGGCCAGGGTAGTCGTCGAGGTCCGATTCCGCGATTGCAAGCTTCGCGCCGGCCCGGACATCGACCACCGCCGGCAGCGTGGCGATGAACTCGGGCGAGATTTCGTCGAGATGCTGCGGGAGATACTTGCGCTCGTTGTGGGAGTAAAAGCTGTCCTCCTGCGGGTAGTAGACGATGTAGTTCTGCGCGAACTGAAAGTTCGCCTCTTCGCCGTAAATCTTCACTTGCGGCTGGGGAAGCGAAGTTTCGAAGCGGTAAGCGGCGCCTTCGTTATAGGCACGAAATGTCACCGCGTAGCCACCGTCCAGGCTGAGGCGCAGCTGGTTGTAATGGTCGCGGATCCTCGCAAATTTCTGGCGAACCACAGGCTCGACGACCGCGTCATGAGAACTCGCCTCGTGATGGACCACCTTCGGCTCAAGTCCCAGCTTCTTGTGTTCGACATCGAGCGAGAGCGTGGAATTTTCAAGCACCGCCGTTCCGTTCAACACCAGGTCATAGCGCAGCCGGCCCGCGGTGCGGATGCGAACCTCAATCCGGCCGTTCGGCGAGCGTAGATCATAGCTCGACTGCGCCCAGGCCTGATAAACAAACGAGAGAAGAACCACGGCAAGAAGCCGGGACACGAAGGTCTTCATGTTTCCCCTTAAACGACGAATTGGCAATTCAGAAAGAAAGCTCTCCCGCCGCGATGGAAACGGAGTCCGAACCGGCCGCATCACGGTTTCTCGGAAACCGACGTTTTCCCCTGGCCTTGGCCCGGATCCTTGAAAACCACGACGAACTGTTGAATCTGACGGCGCCCGCTCTCGACAGCGTCAGCTTCCCTCTTCTGGGCCCGTTCATAGGCATCGAATTCCTGGCGCGCCTTCGAGGTTTCGCCCGCCTTTTTATAGATCTGGGCCAGACGGAAGTGGGCTTCGGCGAGGTCCGGATTTGCGCGCGTGGCGCGCTCGTAAGCCGCAGCCGCCTTTTCGGTGTCGCCGCGGGCGGCATGGAGGATTCCAAGCTCGAGATACGCTGCGGCGAAGTTCGGATCGATGCGGATCGACCTTTCGAGCAAGGCCTGAATGGGCTCCAGCCGCGGTGGGCTGCTCGCGTTACCGGCGGCCCTCGAAAGCGCGAGCGCGTAATAATAATTGGCGGCCGCGTCTTCCGTCGTCTCTGCAGAGAATCGCGCCAGCTTTTGTTTCGTGCAGGCGAGCGGACCGGGCGAAGTCTCCAGCATCTTTCCGAGCAACAGGTATGGCGTTCGATCGCGCGGGGCTAGATCGGAGGCCGCACACACCCGCTCTGCCGCCTGCGAATATAATCCGCTCGCATACAGCGCCGCCCCCAATCCAACCAGCATTCTCTCCGAGCCGGGATGGGCGTGGATGCCTTTGGCGAAAACCTCCGCCGCCGGCTGAATCGCGCGATGGAGAAGCAACTCTGTCCCCCAGGCGAAGTAATTCGCCTCGCTCGGGTCCAGTCGCCAGGCGCGCTCATATTCCTGTTCGGCCGCCAAGGGCTCATTCAGACGTTCCTCAATATCCCCGAGTTCGCGATGCAGCTCCGCATGGTCCGACTCACCGAGCATGGTGTGGAGTTCCTTGCGCCGGCGCATCAGGTCTTCTCGACTGCGTGAAGCGCCGGAGGTGGACGGCGAGCCTTCGCTCGTGAGCTCCCGTGCTTTTCTCGCCAGAGACTCGCTGGTTCGCAAACTGGAGTCCGAGCCATGCCCGCCAGCCGCGTTCCAGTCGGAGAGGCCCGCTACGGTGAAGTTGGGATGCTCGTCGAAGTCAATCGGCCCTGCGGCGTCCCCGCCTCCCGAACGCCGAAGAACCAGATCGCAGGCCTCCCCGTGCCGGAATGGAAGCGTTACCGACTCGACGAGCGGGCGGAAGCCGGCTTTCTCGACCCGCACGACATAGGTGCCCGCGCTCGGCACGGATACGGAGAACTTCCCACTCTCGTCCGTCTCCGCTTCCCGTCCGGCGGCGTTGTCGCTTCCGCCAAGACGAATCGAAGCCTCGGGAACGGGGGAGCCCGAGCTATCCCGGAGCGTCCCTTCGATCGTGATAGGACGCGTCGGGTGCGGTTGTTCGGAGAGCGCACGCCCGGCCAATGCGCCGAGCAACAGGATCAGGGCAGCGGCCCGCACATAGGCTCGACGATGGGATGGAAAATGCACCGCTACACTCGCTCGCGTGTTGTCGTGAACGTCGGATTCAGTTTTCCAGCTTGAAGATTCGTTCCATGCGTTGCCATTTCTCGCCTTCCCGAGCTTCGGGAAGCGCTTGTTGAAACTTCCACATCAGCTCCTCCCATTCCTGCACTTTTGGGTTTTGCTGGTCCGCTTTGGCCTTTTTCGCAAAGGAGAAGCTCTCGTTCACTTCCATGATCATGAACAGGCGCGTGCCGAGCAGATAGATTTCCATGTCCACGATGCCCGAGCCTTTAATGCTCTCGGTGATCTCGGGCCAGAGCTTTTCATGGTATCTCCGGTACTCGGCAACGAGCGCCGGGTCATTCTTGAGATCGAGCGTAAAGCAGAATCGGCGGTTCATAGTTTTTACTCTGCCGCAGAACTCACGGATAAAGGCACCGTCGTCCGCACGGCCGCCGGCTTATAGCCGCGGACGGCGAAATAGAGCACGTAAGCGTGGCACACGACGGGAACCAGAAACGCGTGCCGGATGGAACTGTGATCGGAGATGAAGCCCATGATTGCGGGAAAGACCGCTCCGCCGATGATCGAGGCCACTAAGAACGACGATCCCAGTTTGGTGAGCGGGCCCAACTGCTTGATGCTGAGCGCAAAAATCGTCGGAAACATAATCGAGTGAAAGAAGCCGATTGCCGCAACCGCCCACAGGGCGGGAGCGCCGTGGCCGGATAGAACCAGAGCGAGCGAGATCAGAGCGCACGATGCATAGGCGGAGAGCAGGCGTGGAGGGGCGATCCAGTTCATGATGTAGGAGCCCGAAAACCTGCCGATCATAAAACCGACGAGGTGCGCCTGCAGGTAAAGAGCGGCCGATTCCTGGGGCACGCCGATGCCCATGCTGAAACCGAACAGGTGCACCATCAGGCTTCGGGCAGCCGACTTTTGCGGCAAGCCGGGCGAGATGTACTGGGCAAAGCGGATAATAAAACTTGCAACTCCGACCTGCGCGCCCACGTAGAAAAATTGCGCGGCCACTCCCTTCACCAGGTGGCCACAGCGAAAGATCTCCCGAAATTCACGAGTGGTCAATCGGGTTGCGGAGTTCTCCTTGGCGCCCGGTTCCGGCAGGCGCGAGAAGGATATCAGCACCGCGACGGAGAGGAAGATGGCGGCGATCACCAGATACGGGAGTTTTACCGTACTAATCACCGCCGCCCGGTACGCCTCGATCTCGGCCGGTGCCATCCTTGCGAGCTGGCCGGCCGAGTACTCAAGCGGGGACAGAATGAAGGCCGCGCCGATCAACGGGGTCACTACGGCGCCCACGGAATTGAACGATTGCGCGAGGTTCAGCCGCCGTTCCGAACTTTCGGCGGGACCGAGCAGGGTGACGTATGGATTCGCTGCCACCTCGAGCACGCCCTGCCCGCACGCCATCACGAACAGGGCCGCGAGAAACAGGCCGTAAACCCCAATCGAGGCCGCGGGAATGAACATCAGCGCGCCCATGGCGCAGGTGACCAGGCCGGCGACAATTCCCTTCTTGTACCCGATGCTTTCGAGCAACCGTCCCGCGGGAACCGCGGAGAGGAAATAGCCGCCGAAAAACGCAGTCTGGATCAGGGAAGAACGAAAATCCGTCAGGTTAAAAACTTTCTTAAGATGGGGAATGAGAATGTCGTTCAAGTTCACGCCCAGCGCCCACAGGAAAAACAGCGTGGTCACGAGAATCAAAGGCGCGACGTACCGCCGTTCGGTGATCGGAGGAGACGAGGTCATGGCTTCAAGTCAATGCCCGGTCGAGATGCACGTACCCGCCGTCCACAAAAATGTGCTGCCCGGTGATGTGCTTGGCTTTGCCGGAAATAAGAAAAACTACCATGGCCGCGATCTCTTCCGCAGTCGTCATTCTCCTGTCGAGCGGAATCTTGCCGAGAATCGTCTCCAGTTTCCCTGCCGGGTCGGGGAAGGTGTCCAGCCACTGGCGGTAGAGAGGCGTCATGACTTCGGCGGGCACAACCGCATTCACCCGAATCCCGTAGCCGAGCAGCTCGGCCGCCCACTCGCGAGTCAGCGCGAGAATCGCGCCCTTCGAAGAGGCGTATCCCGACGTTCCGCCCTGGCCGGTAATGGCGGTTTTTGAGCTGACGTTCACGATCGAGCCCCGGGTCTTTTTCAAATGCGGCAGAGCGTAATGCGCCATGTTGTAGTAGTGCAGCAGGTTCCGCTCCAGGGATTCGACGTATGCTTCGGGACTCCCGTGCTCAAGGCCAATCTTGTCGTTCACGCCGGCGTTGTTCACCAGGCAATCCAGGCGGCTGAACCGCTCGATTGTCTTTTCGATGGCCGCATAGCAGCTCTCGGCCCTGGTGAGTTCGGCAAGGATCAGTTCGCTTGCGGGAATCTGGCCGTGCAGCCGGTTGCCGGCTTCGATGTCGCGGTCGACGACGACCGCCGCAGCGCCCTCGGCCGCGAGCGCCCGTACAATGGCTTCGCCGATCCCCTTGGCGCCCCCCGTCACGAGTACGACCTTGTCTTTGAGTTCGAGGTCCACTTCGTCAACCGTGCAAATTCAAAAAGCCGCCATCCATCGGGTAGTCAACACCGGTAATGAAGGCCGCCGCGTCGGAACACAGGAACAATGCCAGCGAGGCGACTTCCTCGGGCCCGCCCATGCGCCCGATCGGCTGCGTGTTTGCCAGCTTCTCGTACATTTCCTGCTCTCGCCCGGGATAATTCTTCCGCAAGTAGGCGTCCACAAATGGCGTGTGCACGCGCGCAGGGGAGATCGAATTGCAACGGATTTTGTGGGCGATGTAGTCGCGGGCCACCGAATAGGTCATCGCAATCACCGCACCTTTGCTGGTCGAATAGGCAAACCGGTCCGCCAGTCCCGTCGAACCTGCCACCGAAGCCATATTGAGCACCACGCCCCTTCCCTGCGATTTCATGTATCCGAGGGCGGCGTGAATGCAGTTGTAGTAACCCTTCACGTTGACGTTGAGGACGCGGTCAAATTCCGCCTCGCTGGTGTTCTCCACGTTGCCGATGTGCGGCACCCCGGCATTGTTGACCAGGATATCGACCGGTCCTTCGGCCGCGATTTCCTGGAAGGTCCGAAGGACCGCGGGCTGGTCGGTCACATCGCAGACATGAACGGAAACCTTGCCTCGGGCACACTCGATTTCTTCCGCGACTCTGGCGGCATCGCCCCGGTTGATATCCAGAATTCGAACCAGCGCGCCGTGATCTGCAAACTTCGTGGCGATGGCGCGTCCAATTCCGCTCCCCGCGCCGGTAATCACCGCAGCTTTTCCGTCCAGCCGGAAGCCGATTGCGTTCCCGGTCAAAGCGACACTCCACGCTTCCAGGGGATAAAATCCTGCTGGTTCTTCTGCTCCGCTTTGGTCAAGGCTTCGCCGCTGGCAACTTGCGCCACCAACTCGAGAATTTTTTCCCCCATCTCTTCAATCGTCGAATCCCCTGAAATGATGGGCCCGGTGTCGATGTCGATAATGTCCGGCATGCGGTTTCGGAGGCTCGAGTTGGTCGAAAGCTTGATCACGGGCGCAATCGGATTTCCGGTCGGCGTGCCCAGCCCGGTGGTGAACAGTACGACGCTGGCTCCCGCGCCCACCTGGGCGGTTACGCACTCGACGTCGTTTCCCGGCGTGCACTGCAGATTCAAGCCGGGCGTCGTGGAATACTCGGGATAATCGAGCACCGCGGTCACCGGGGAGGTTCCTCCTTTTTTCGCCGCACCCGCCGACTTCATGGCGTCGGTGAGCAGGCCGTCGCGCATATTTCCCGGCGAAGGGTTCATGTCAAAGCCGGCGCGCACGGCTTTTGCCCGCTCAGAGTAGTCGCGCATGAGCTCTATGAAACGGTCTGCGACGTTTTTGGAAGCCGCACGCTCGATGAGCCCCTGCTCCACTCCGCACAATTCCGGAAATTCCGAAAGAATGGTCCGGGCGCCGAGCGCCACCAGCAGGTCCGAGGTATGGCCGATCGCTGGATTCGCGGAAATACCGGAAAATCCGTCGGATCCTCCGCACTTTAATCCGACGCACAGCTCGGAAAGGCCCGAGGGCATCCGCTTTGTCCGGTCGGCTTCGACCAGACCCTCAAAAGTGCGGCGGATTGCGTCGGAGATCATGGGAAATTCCGACCCGCTGGTTTGCTGTTCGACAATCACCACCGGCTTGGCGAGATCGGGATTGCGCCCTTCGAGCTGCTCCCGAAGAATCGTTGTCTGCGCGTGCTGGCAACCCAGGCTGAGGACCGTTGCACCCGCCACATTGGGGTGATGAATATAGCCGGCGATAAGCCCGCAAAGATTCCTGGCGTCTTCCCGTGTTCCGCCACAGCCGCCTTCGTGAAGAAGAAAACGGATGCCGTCGACGTTTTGAAAGAGTCTCTTTGGCGCTTCCTGGCGGCCGGGAACGGGTGCGATATGACTCCGGATCTGGTCGATCTTTCCTTCCCGATAGAGCCCGGCCAGTTCCCCTACCAGCTGGCGGTAAGGACCGGGAGTTGCGAAACCCAGTTCTTCTTCAAACGCCTGCTTCAGATTGAGAATGTTGCGGTTCTCGCAAAACACCAGCGGCACCACGATCCAGTAATTCCGCGTCCCGACCTGCCCGTCCTGGCGGCGGTATCCGAGGAATTGCCTTCCCTTCCAGCGCGACACATCGGGAGGCTTCCAGTCAAACTTCTCCAGCTTTTCGTGATAGGGTAGCGCCTCATGCTGAACGTTCGAAAGAGTCAGGGCTTCGCCCCGGCGCACGGGCTGGGTGGTCTTGCCTACGAGAACTCCGTACATAATGACGCGCGAGCCAACCGGCATGTCTTCGGTGGCAAACTTGTGCTTGGCGGGCACGCGTGAGACCAGGGAACAGTCTTTTCCCTGCAGGTCGAACTTTTCACCCGGCTCGAGATCGGTGAGGGCGGCGAGCACATTGTCGCGCGGGTCGAGTTGTAGGATCCTTTGCATTCCAAGAAGGATTTTACAGTCTAGCCGAGACCCGGCGATTTTGCTCAGCCGCCCGAGGCCCGTTGCCTGCCGCCTTCCCGCAAGCCACGTTCCTCGAACCTCCAGAATCTGGCCGCATTGCCCCCGAACACCGCATCTCGCACTTCCGCGCTCGACCGGCTGAAATAGTCCTCGAACACTTCCATGACTTCGGAATACCGGGCGGCAACCAGACAGACCGGCCAGTCCGAACCGACCATGAGCCGCTCCCACCCGAAGGCTTCGACAGCTACATCGAGATAAGGCCGAATGTCGTCCGGTTTCCAGTTTTCCCAGTCGGCTTCGGTAACCAGCCCGGAAAGCTTGCACATCACGTTCCCGAATTTCGCCACCGCGCGGATTCCCGCCGCCCAGCGCTCAAGCTCGCGCCTGCGGATGGGAGGCTTCGCCATGTGATCCAAGACAAATCGCTGCTCGGGAAAGAGCTCGACGAACTCCCGCGCTCGAGCGAGATGCTTCGTATATATAAGGATGTCGTAGGTGAGCCCAAATTCGTCAAGCATTTGAATGCCGCGCAGAAACCGGGGGTCGAGGAGAAAGTCGTCGGGTTCGCTCTGCACGATGTGGCGGACGCCAAGCAGCCTGGGATGTGCGGCAAATTCTTCGAGCTGCGCTTTCAGGGCTGGGGAGCGCAGATCGACCCACCCGATCACTCCCGCGATCTCTCGTTCCTGCTCTGCCAGCTGCAACAGCCAGCGTGTCTCCTCGAGCGTCTGCCGTGTCTGTACCACAATCGAGCAATCGAAGCCAGCGCGCACGAGCTCGGGCTCGAGATCTTCCGGCATAAAATCGCGCCTCAGAATCGACATGGATTCATCGATCCACCCATACTCCTGCGGAGTGTAGCGCCAAAAATGCTGATGACTGTCGATGCGCATAACAGAGAGCGGCTCACACGCCTCCGGTCCTGTCGCGCCGGGCCCAGATTCCGCCCGCGGGCGCTCAACAGGCGTTATCTACGGGCCAGCGTGCAGCCGGCTGGTGCTCGGCTAAGGAGGCAGGAAAGCACTCCGTTTCAGCCCCCCAACCCCGCGGAGTCCGTCCTACATGTTAATCCTAGCTTGCCGCGACCGCACATCGGGGGAGCGGTGCAGCGGAGGCGAAGGCTCTGGCCGGCTTCGACCGGGGGAATATTTTAGGAAATCCGCGGTCGGAAGAACACCCCTTGACCCGAGATCGCCATTTAAAAGAACAGCCTTGCCCCGGAATCCGGGCCTGGTTGACATCAACTTTTATCTCAACATCGTTCTCCGCCTAACTCCTGAACTCATAGTTCCTGTCATCCCGCTTTGCCTGCTCTCGGCCTTATCCGTTGGTCCAACTGTCCCCTCCATCGCATCCGTCCAAACGCCAGGAAAAGGATTGCGCCGGAAGATCCGCGATCGCATGCCCTAGTCAGTAATCTCCATGCACTAACGGCACCTATTGTTCTGGTTCAGGGAAATTGCAAACTCAAAACGCCATGACCTTCCCTCATCTGGCCAAAAGGTCTGCCCTTTTCGCACTCACAGTCGCAGCCGTTGCGGTTTTCTTTTCCGGAGCCGCAGCAAGCCAAGTAAAAGCCGATCCTGGCGTATTGCACTTTGGCTCAGTCGTTGTCGGAACAACCGAGACGCTCGCGGCAAGTGTCGTGAACTCCGGACCGGCGGGCGTTAAGGTTTCGAGTATTACTTCGACCAGCGCCAGCTACACGGTTCAATACCCGGCATTACCCGTGGCGCTTTCGCAGGGCGGGAGCGTGGCGATCAAGGTTGCTTTCAAACCCGGAGCAATCGGATCCGCGTCGGGCGAGATCGCGATCAACGGCGGCTCCGCATCCCTAAAAGTCAGTGGGAGCGGGGAGTCCAGCAAAACGGTGTACGCAACTCCTGGCAGCATTGGATTTGGGAGCGTGCCTGCCGGCAGCTCTGCGACCTCCCTCGTCCGAATCACGAACGCCAGGAATCTTCCGGTTACCATTGCCAAGGAAAATCTCAACGGCAGTTCAGGATTTTCCGTAGAGGGTTTATCCCTGCCTCTGACTCTTACCCCGGGACAGACTTTCACCTTCAAAATTGGCTTTTCGCCCACCACCAGCGGGTCCGTCTGGGGGTCAGTTGTGGCCGCGAATGCCAACGGACAAGGCCTCGCCGCCATTTTATTGACCGGCACCGGGAGCGCTGCCGGCAACCTCAGTGTTTCTCCTTCCAGCCTGGGTTTTGGCAGTGTCCCGGTGGGATCGAATCAGACCAAGGACGGGACGCTTACGGCCGCAGGGAGCAGCGTGACCGTCACCTCGGATGCGACCAGCAGCTCGGAGTTTACCATCTCGGGAATCTCCCTGCCCGCGACGCTTTCACCTGGACAGAGCGCTCCTTACAAAGTAACGTTTACGCCCCAGACGAGCGGCGCAGCGTCAGGGACGCTTAGCTTCAAGACCAGTAACTCCGGGACAACCGCCAGCGAGTCGGTCAGCGGAACCGGAGTGCAAAATCATGCGGTCGACCTCAGCTGGAACGCCAGCACCTCGGGCGTTTCCGGCTATAACATTTACCGTGGAAAAAATTCCGGCGGTCCCTATGCGAAATTGAACTCCGGGCTGGACGCTGATACCAGTTACGCCGACAGCACCGTCTCAGCCAGTCAGACCTATTACTACGTGACAACAGCCGTCAACTCGAGTGGGCAGGAAAGCAACTATTCGAATCAGGTGCAGGTCGCGATTCCCTGACCCCTCACGAAGAGCTCAACCTCCTCGCTGCTCCTCTCAGCGCACAGAGCCTCCCTTGAGGAAATCGAGGGAGGCTCTATTTTGCGTGAGCGCTGCTTCCCAGCCGGACGACGGGAAAGTACGAACATGGGAGAGGCCAGCCAGCCTCTGGCTCAAAGGAAGAAGATTGCCGCGGCGGAACGCGAGGCAACGAGGAGGAACTGGCCGACCGCAGATGACACTCCCTGCGGATAAGCCCAGGTTAAGGCATTCTTGGTTCTGCCCGAGACGCCGGCATTCGTTAGAGCCTGGTTCTCGCACACGAGCCAGACTTTGAAAGGAGTCCGCAATATGTCGTGCAGCCGCCGCCTTGTATCCCCACGCCTGAGGGCTTGAGGGCTTCACGCCGACAAACTAACGGGTAAGGGGACGCCTTGAAACGATTCCTGGCGCCCGCTCAGCGATGGGATACTCCATAGCCCACGGCAAATGCCGACCCGGCAACATTGACCAGAGAAGTCAATCGTTCCAGCCGGTGATGGCCTGAGCGATGGAACAGATAACTCACGGCCACTACGCAGGCCGTCTCTCCGACAAAGTTCATCGCGAGCGTCGCGGTGTTTCCCGCAAAGGGACGCACGATGGGATTCAGCTCGCGTCCACCATTTGCCAGGTTCATGCGCGTTACGCCAAAGTCTGCCGCACTAAACGCGGCCACAGTCGAAAACAGCAGGCGATTCTTGCCGTCTAAGAACCTGTGCGGCTTTGGCCCTTCCGGCAGCGATGGACTCGATGGAATGGCGGCCTCAATCGTGGCGGGAGGCGCGACAGGAGCAAGACCAGCCGCGGTGACCGGCTCCTGCGCGAAGGCCACGGTGCCTAAGAAAATGAGGAGCGTCAAAGCCAGGACTTTCGCACACCAGTAAGTGCACATCGCAGTGCTGGGCATAGAAAGTGTTTGCGGTGTTAGCTGCAGGTCTACCAGGGTCGCAATTGGCCAACCGTAACCCGGTGGAGCATATCAGTCGCGAGTTGGCGATAAATCAGCAGGTTAGAGTTACTTCCGTCAAGCGCCAGGTCGCGCTCGTGTGCAAGATTTTGCAGAGTGGGTTTGAAAAATCCAGGTTCTTGTTCCTTTCGGCCAGGTGTTTTTGGGGTCAGGTTTCAATCCTCTTGCTGGAACGGGGAGGAGCGACTCCTAGCTGCCGGACTCTCATCGTCGCTCTACTATGACGATCGTCGCTCGGGGTAGAGACCTTGTTTTGTGAGCATTTTCTCGATATGCTGCTTTTCGTTCTTTACCATCGGGGGCCAACCCCTCGAATGGTTCCTTCAATTACACCCTCAGTAAAGCCCGCTGCAGTCGGTATTTCGCCAGATTTCTTGGGGAGGGCCGTCTTTCGCCTGGCTCAAGCGGGAAAGGCAGATGTCTTTGTGCAGTCTATCGAAGGTTTGGGGGGAAGATTGTGTCGTCTGCTTCGACAGTTGCGTCCAACACTCGCCGGGTCTCTAAGCACTATATCCCAGTCTGTCTCTGCGGACTGCTGACGCTCCTCGAGTGCGCGGCCGCTCGGCCGATCCAATACAACGTAGAGTCATGGACGACAGAAAATGGGCTTCCGCAGAACATCGTTCGCGACATCTGTCAGACGCCGGACGGTTATCTGTGGCTTGCCACGCTCGACGGCATAGTTCGATTTGACGGCGTTCGCTTCGTCGTATTCAACCGCAGCAATTCGCCCGGAATCCGGGGCAACCGATTCACGTCCCTCTACTGCATGCCCAATGGAGAATTCTGGGCAGGCACGGAATTGAGCGGTATCACGCGATACCGCCAGGGCCAATTCATAACCTATGCAGCCGGGCAAGGGATTCCGGCAAACGATATTCCTGCCGTAGTCGGCGACGATGCCGGTCACGTCTGGGCCCTGGCACATACATCGATCGTTCAGTGGAATGGCCGCAGTTTCGAGCTGATGAGGGTGCCGTTCGAGGAATCAAGGTGCAACTACTTCCCGGCTGGCCGGTCCGGATTCTGGTGCATTGAGGGAGAATCCCTGCATTTATTTGTTCGTGGAAGCTTTTCCCGCTACTCGCTGCCACACGGCTGGCCCGGCCGCGCCTTGACAAGAGCAGGGCGCGATTTAAGCGGCACGGTGTGGCTGGCCGCAACCGGCGGCCGATTCGCGAGACTGAAGGACGGCGCGTGGTCGAGAATTTATGCCGCCCCTCGGCAATCAGGCGCTGCCTCGAAGTGGGCGGACCTCGAATCGAAGTATCGCGACTCCGGCGGCCAACTTTGGAAGATCAGCGTAGGCTGCGATTCTGGCGCCTTTCTTCTATTGGCCTTGAACCTGCCGTCGGGAGGCAAATCGCCAGAGGACACATCCCGGAAAATCGGGTTCACTTCCCTGTTCGAAGACCGTGAGGGCAGTATCTGGCTGACCACGGATGGACAAGGTCTATACCGGCTCCGGCGGCAAACCATCTCGACGCTTTCAAAAGACGATGGCCTGCCCGATGGCAACACGTACCCGATCTATCAGGATCGGACGGGCGCGATCTGGGTTGGCACGTGGAACGGCGGTCTCGCGAAATTCAGCGAAGGCAAATTCTCCACCATTTCGATCGCCGATGGCCTGACCTCGAACCGGATCAATTCAATCTTTGAGGACCGCGCTGGCCTGCTATGGGTAGCTACTTCGACTGCGCTCTATACGCGCAAGCGGGGACAGTTCGAACCGGTTCATGCGTCGATCCCCGGCGCCACCCAGGGCGTACAGGCCATACATCAAGATCGGCAAGGAACACTCTGGCTTGGAACCAACCACGGACTGGTGCGATTCGAAGGCGGCGCCTGGAGCCTGGTGACGACCCAGGACGGTCTGGCGACCAATGACGTGCGAGTCATCCTGGACGGCCAGGCGGGAACTGTCTGGATCGGGGGCTATGGCGGACTTACCCGACTCGACCATGGGAAATTCCGGAGCTGGACCGAAGCCGACGGTCTCGCCAGCAACAGCATTCGTTCTCTGTACGAGGACCCGGAGGGTGTGCTTTGGATCGGGACGTATGACGGGGGAATGGGAAGGTTTGAAAACGGCAGGTTTACCCGGTTCACCAGGCGCGAGGGGCTGTTCAGCAACGGTGTTTTTCAGATTCTCGAAGATTCTCGCGGATATTTGTGGATGAGCTCGAATCGCGGCATTTCCCGTGTTCGCAAGAGCGAGCTGAATGAAGTCGCCCTGGGGAAACGCACCGAGGTTTTTGCCGCGGCCTACGGCAAGAGCGAGGGCATGCGCAACGCCGAATGTAATGGGGGGCTCTCGCCTGCCGGCATTCGCGCCCGCGACGGCAAACTCTGGTTTCCTACCCAGGATGGCGTGGCCGTGGTCGACCCGGAAGCGGTAAGCACGAATCCGGTGCCGCCGCCGGTGGTCATTGAATCGCTTTCGCTCGATCACGAACTGCAGAGGCTGGCAGGCCCGGTTCAGGTGGCGCCGGGAAGGGAGAATCTCGAGATCGAATACACGGCTCTCAGCTTCCTCAACTCCGAGCACATCCGCTTCCGCTACAAGTTGGAAGGGCTGGATCGTGACTGGATCGAAGCTGATACACGGCGCGCCGCCTACTACTCTTATTTGCCACCGGGCCGGTATGTATTCCATGTCGTCGCGGCCAATAGCGACGGCATATGGAACCAGCAAGGACAAAGTTTGTCCGTAGTAGTTCTGCCGCCGTTTTATCGAACCTGGTGGTTTCTGACATTCGCCGCCGCGGCGGCATCGGCAGCCGCATTCCGCGTCTGGCAGTCTCGAGTCTCGGAGTTTAAACGAGAGCACGCGATGCATCAGGCGTTCACCCGCCAATTGATCACTTCCCAGGAGAGCGAACGCAAACGCATCGCCGCCGAGCTTCACGACGGTCTCGGGCAACAGCTGGTGGTGATCAAAAACCTTGCGCTCATCTCCCTCAGCCAGGGAAGGCGCGAGCACGACTCCAGACTGCAGATGCAAGAGATTTCAGAGCAGGCTTCCGAGGCGCTCAGCGAAGTGAAGAAAATCTCGTACAACCTCCGGCCCTATCAGTTGGATCGCCTGGGATTGACGAAAGCCATCCAGGCCCTAGTTAAACAGGCCACGATGGCCACGACCATCCCCTTCACGTCGGAGATCGACGCCATCGACAATGTGTTTGACAAGGATTCGGAGATCAACTTCTACCGGATTGTCCAGGAGTGTGTTAACAATCTAGTGAAACACTCGCAAGCCACCGCCGCCAGCCTGACTGTCCGGCGCGCGGAGGCAGAGTTGGAGTTTACCCTCCGGGACAACGGAAAAGGGTTCGCACCCCACGCTGCAAGTTCGAAGAGTGAAGGGGGGGGCTTTGGCATGATCGGAGTTTCCGAGCGCGCCCAATTGCTGGGTGGCCGGCTGGTGCTTCACTCGGAGCCGGATCGGGGAACGATGGTCAGCGTCAAAATTCCGCTGGCTAGAGACAGTCATGGAACCTAAGATACACATCGTGATCGCAGACGACCATCCGGTCGTGCGGAGCGGATTACTCGGGGTCATCGCAACGGATCCCTGGCTTGAAGTCGTGGCAGAATCCGGCGACGGCGAGACGGCGCTGGCGCAGATCGAAGAGCTCAAGCCGCATATCGCTGTCCTGGATGTGGATATGCCCGGACTGGGAGGCCTGGGCGTAGCGCGTGAGATTCTGAAAAGGGAGCTGCCGGTCAAGGTCGTGTTTCTGACCGTTCACGGCGAGGAAGACCTTTTCCACGCCGCCATGGACTTGGGGGCGAGCGGCTACCTGCTGAAAGACAGTGTGTCGACAGAGATCGTGAAGGCACTGCGCGCAGTGGCAAATGGGCAGGACTACGTCACGCCTTCCCTCACCGGATTTCTCCTCCGGCGCTCCCGACAATTGCAGGCGCTCGGAGCGCGCCACGGGGGGCTCAATGATCTGACTCCCACGGAAAGGCGCATTCTGAGCCTGGTGGCCCGTCATCGATCGAGCAAAGAGATCGCCGACGAGCTCTTCATTCACTACCGGACGGTCGAAAACCACCGTACCCACATCTGCCAGAAACTCGGCCTTCGCGGCCCTAACGCTTTGCTCAAATTCGCCGTCGAGCACAAGAGAGAGCTATAGAGCCTTCACGCGCTCGCTCTCCCGGGGGAACTACACAGAAAAATGTGTGGTTCCACACAGCGAAATCGTGTGGTTCCCTCTATTTTCTTCTCTTTCGGAGAGCTCGACACTTGAATCACTGACTATTCTGACAATAGGCCATGAAGCTTCTGATCGTGGAAGACAATTCCGGCGTCCGGCATGTGATCAGGAGCGTAGTAGAGAGCGTGGCCGATGAGATTCGCGAGTGCGCGGACGGCGCCGAAGCACCGGCTGTTTACGCCGCCGAACGGCCCGATTTTGTATTGATGGATATCGAGATGAAAACCATGGACGGAATTACCGCCACCCGGCACATTCTGGCCGCGGATCCCTCGGCACGGGTCGTTATCGTAACCGACTACGACCAGCCGGACCTGCGGGAGGCGGCCGCGCAGGCAGGCGCCTGCGGCTACGTGGTGAAAGACAACCTGCTCGATCTCCTCGCCTTGCTTGAAGCAAAGAACACGCGGGGGTAGCGGAAAAAGCGGGTGCCAAGCGGGACCAAATCGGGAATTCCTACGTTAATGTGTGCCGTTAGTCGCTTGGAGACCGGCTGGCAGCCCGGATGGTGGAACGGAGGATTCTGCTGCCGGGCGTGACTACGCTGTCGCGGCTCATATCTACGGTCAACGAGCGCGCCTCTGCACGGCTTTGGAAAACCTTGGCCCGCTCCGTACATCGTGGGCAAAGGAAGCGCCTCCACTCAAGGTGCCATGGTGACCCCAGACCGAGATGATGTCTCTGTATGGAGCAATCGCCGCGAACGATTATCAGGTTTCGGTGACTGCCGGGACCGTCTTTCAGGACAGCCGTCTCCCGCTGACTCTGTGGCTCCGGGCGGTGTGGTGGGTGACCAGCCAGAAAAATGGAGTCAGTGCCATGGGGTTGCAGCGTGTTCTGGGCTTGAAGAGCTACAAAACGGCCTGGACCCTGCTGCATAAACTACGCCACGCGATGGTGCGTCCTGGTCTGGTCAAATGCTCCGAGCAAACAGATTTTTGAAACCACAAGATGTTGGGGTACGGGAGTCAGGTAAATACCCATCTGTTGGAATTTAACCGAGTGGTGAAGCGTGCCTTGCCTGTAAGGAGTGACAGTTTCCTGATCGGGGCTTAACGAGCTATCTATGTTGCTGCCACTTCACGATTGTCTAAACCTGACGGGGGCTTTGCCGAAGGCTTGTCCGGCTGTGCTTCGGACGACACGGGACGGCGTTGCGGGGAAGCGTCGCAGGATCCGAATGCTTTCATCTACAGTCGTTCGATGGTTCGGGCGCATCACGCCCAGACGAGATGGAGGCGTATGCACGGACGGGCCCCTGCCAACCTGGTTCCAACACACCGTCGGCTCAGCAGAGTCTCTGAGCGCAACAGAGTGTGACAGTCATGGAGGCGTAAAGGAGTGAGAGCAAAAAGAAACGCTGTCATCGGCAGGACGAAAGCCAGGATTTACTTCACAATACGCGTTGATTGGCAGCGTAACGAAAGATGGAACCACCCGACAGCCGAATTAGTTACTGCGGATCAAATGCCCTGTGCTTTGGGTCGTGAATCTGCATCATAAAGCTGCTGTTCGGGCCAGTACGTACAGTACGTACGTATTGAGAGCCGGGCGAATCGATGCTTTCCAATGGCTATAATCTGCGGGGGCCGGCTTGGATCATCCTTTATTTGCTATTCGTTCTCGCCCCCCTGTTCGCGCTCCTTACGGGTTCATCGCCGCCCCCGCGCGATTTCTGGACCGAGTTCTCGGCCGCGATCGCCTACGCGGGTTTGGCGATCATGGGCCTGCAGTTCGGCCTTACGGCGCGCTTCCGTTACGTCACCGAGCCGTGGGGCGAAGATGTCATCTATCATTTCCACCGTCAGATCTCGCTGCTTGGAGTCGGTCTGGTTGTGGCGCACCCGCTCATTCTGTTCGCCGTACGGCCGGAGCTGGTCGCGTTGCTTAACTCCATCCGGGCACCATGGCGCGCCCGCTTCGCTGCTCTGTCGGTTTACTCATTAATCGCACTGGTGGTAATGGCCCTGTGGCGAGTGAAGTTGAAGATCAGGTACGAGACGTGGCACCTAACCCATATCCTGCTTGCGATTATCGCCGTCACGGCCGGACTGCTGCATATGTTGGGGTGGGGTTTCTATCTGACCGACCCCAGGAAAAGGGCGCTGTGGATTGGCCTGACGATCTTCTGGATCGGACTGCTCCTTTACGTCCGCATCGCGAAGCCTCTGTTTATGGTCCGCCGGCCGTACCGCATTTCCGAGGTGCGCAAGGAACGCGCCGATACATCGACATTGGTGATGCACCCGGATGGTCACCCCGGTTTCCGCTTCCGCCCTGGCCAGTTCGCCTGGCTGACGGTGTGGGGAAGTCCCTTCAAGATCACGGCGCATCCGTTCTCGTTCTCCTCCAGCGCGGCAGTTGATGACGGGCGCGTCGAGATGACGATCAGGAATCTGGGAGACTTCACCAGCGAGATTCACAAGTTGCCCGTGGGCAAACGAGTGTATCTCGATGGACCCTACGGCGCGTTCACCATCGGCCATCCGGCAGACATGCATGTGTTGATCGCCGGCGGCATCGGCATCACGCCGATGATGAGCATGATCCGCACGCTCGCCGATCGGCGTGACACGCGCCCAATAGTCTTGCTCTACGGTGCCGAGAACTGGGGTTCGATAACTTTCCGTGAGGAGTTGGAGGCGCTGAAGACGCGGCTCGATTTGACCGTTATCTACGTGCTAACGAATCCATCGGATGACTGGACTGGTGAGCGTGGCTTCATCACTGCAGAGGTGTTCAAGCGTCATCTGCCGCCGCCTTATGCCGACCATGAGTACTTCATCTGTGGGCCGAACGTGATGATGGATGCGATTGAAAAGGCCCTGGGCGAGATGCATGTGCCACTGTCGAAGTACCATTCCGAGCGCTATAGTTTCGTGTAGGGGGCCGGATGCGTCGTTTGTTTGCCGACCGATTAGTCTTCATGACGGGTCTGATTGTGATCTTGATGTCGATCGTGTTCGCACTCTTGCGCATAGCCGAATGCCAACAATGATATTAAGCGATCATCAGTAACTATAAATCTATAACCGCGGTGAGAGACGTGTCAGTTCCGCCGCAGGCTTGCCATTGCCTACAACCATTGCCGTTTCCGCAGTCGGTGCAATCCTCGGCGGCACGATTGCAGGCCTCCTGTTGGTGGTTGGCTTCACTGAGGTGCTCAAAGCGAATGCTCGCCGTGGTCTCCAGACAGGGTTTTGCCAGCGCGGCCAGTAAATGGATAGAGATTCTCATGATCAGCTCCTTCTTGCCGAAACGACGGCGTGGCGATCGATCCGGCGACATTCCACCGGTCATCTCATGAAACCCGGGAGATAGCGTCAGCCGTTGGCGGCCAGATGGGTGATATACAGGGAGATGGCCGACGGGGACGCCGCGAGGAACGGGAGGCGGTGCCTTTCCCTTTTGCGCCATGCGGCGAAGTCCTGCCAATCTGCCTTATAGCGGCGCAGGGTGTTCTTAGCCTTGCCGGCCTGGATAAGCTGGCGCAGCCGGAGGGTGACGTCGGCAATGGCTGGATCTTGCCCGGCGACGGCGCCAGCAGCTTCGAGAGCCAGATTATTCTCTTTTCTCGGAGGTCTGTGTGTGGGATTCGCGAGGATTTGGACCAACCTTAATGTTGGAGGAGAAGAAACGAAACGGAATTTCAAGCAAGCTTGCGGTCTAAGCGGCGGCCCGCAATGTTTTTGGGACCGCGTTCGGCGTGTTTTCCGCTGCACCCCTTGCTTGTCAGGCATCCGATTTCTTGCCCCACTTATTCCGGAACCTCGCCGACGCATCGCGGACGATAGGCTTGCCATGGCCGAACCCGGCAGCATCGAATGAAATACTGGCAAGTTTGCGCTGGCTCTCACGACCTTCCTTCAAATTCTCGAAGCCGACCGGATCACCGAGACCCATGACGTTCGTACCCACATCGCCTGCGAACAGCATTCGTCCCGGGTGCCACAGCAGCGCGACCTGTCCGGCGCAATGCCCAGGAGTCTCAATGATTTCGAAGCCGCCCGCGATAGGTAGTATTTCCTCAGCGGTCAAAGGCTGGTCAATGGCAACCGGATCGAGGCACTCGTCAGGATGAAAGAAGAGCCGACACAGCACTTGCCCCAACAGACCAGGTGCCGGCTTCATGGGTCGGAAAGGGCCTCCGCGTTCGGCGATAGGGATATCGAGCGGGTGCATGTAGGTCCGCGCACCGGTGTCCCGCACAATCGCAGCGGCGCTCCCGATATGATCGGGGTGGGCGTGAGTGAAAATCAGGTGCTTCAGCTGGTGCAGCGAATGGCCGAGCCCGCGAATTGCTTCGAAGACGGCCGCCTCTTTGTTCGGGAAACCGGCGTCGATCAGTGTCAACCCTTCCTCGCCCTCGATCAGGAAAGCGTTTGCCATCCCCATTGGAACGATATGCACACCTTGGATCACACGCTTCGCAGTCATAGGCAGAAGTCCTCGCGCTGTTTACACCGAATATACGCCGAGGAACCATCAGGTCCATGATTGGCGGGTTTTTCCCAATCTTGCGTGGACCGGCGCATCCGCAATTGGAAAGACCTGACGTTGTACCGGCCGCAAAGAACCAGTCGCTACGAGCACATGGACGCCTTGTTCACGGATATCGTCGATTGGGATCTCATTCGCACGCTCCTGCCCGACATGCTCCGTATTGCACTTTCCATCAAACCATGCCGGCTTACTGCGGCAACCATTCCGGGCCGCCTCGGCGCGTACAGCCAGAACGGTTTATATCTGGCATTCGCGAACTCGGCCGCATAGTCCGGATGGTGTTCTTGCGTAAGCGTCAGAGGTTCTTGCCCCGCTGCCCGCCGACCAGGGTTTGAGAGCGACCATCCATGCCGCCGCGAACAAAGAGCGAGCAGTTTAATTGCTTTCTCAAGTGGGCCTTCTTCGGGGGGCATGATCACCAAAACAGCCGCGACGAACGGGGGCACGATTCATCCGCTCGAAGATGACGCCGCCCACAGAATGGGGCCGCGTAGTCATCTCCGTCATCTCCGGCTTCGATCTCTCGCTCACAAATAAAGGACCGCTCATAATGCGGATCTCTCCTCAACCTCGGTCGCGTCAACATCGGTTGGGAACATACATTCCACACGCAGCTCTTGTGCCGTAATGCATTGCGGTGTGCCCACTGTTGTGATCAAAGAGAAGTAAGAAAAGCGTTGGTTCCCTCGCCGAAATGCGATGGGCAGAACCGGACTCTGCGGAGCAAGCGAAGGCTTCAACGCTCGAACGCCGGGATACTCCCGCAACCGCTTTAGCAGCTCCTGGAGTTTCGCATCCAGCACCTGCCCCACCGCTTCCCGCCGGACCCTCTGCAATAAGCCGGCCGCGACCATCTCCCACTCCTCGATAAACGGCCGCATCCCGGCCGGATCGAACATCAGGTCGAGAAGATTTCGCGGCTTTGGCCTCTTATCAAGATCCAAAAATGATCCAAAGAAGCGTGGTGCCGCCTCATTCGTTCGAACAATATTCCAATGCCGGTCCAGCACCAGCGCCGGATGCGGTTCATGTTGCTGCAGCATTCGGTTGATGGCGTGCGTCACGACCGCCATCTGCCCCGCATCCAAATTCTGCTCGCTGTATTGGGGAGCGAATCCCGATGCAAGCAGAAGAACGTTCCTCTCCCGCAATGGAATATTCAAAGCATCGGATACGATCGACAGAAAATCCCTGCTGGGAGTGCTTCGCCCGCTTTCCACAAAACTCAGATGGCGCTGGGAGATGCCCGTATCCATCGAGAGGTCGAGTTGGCTCTTGCCGCGCTCCTGTCTCCAGTAGCGCAGCAATTCGCCGAGTTGAGGAACTTCTAAAGTAGACTGCGTTCCCATCACGATCTCCTCCTTTCAGATACGGAGTGCGACGAAACCGCATGAACTGCGGATTCACCGGCTTGCATCCTCCGCCTTTAGCCCCGCCATGTGTGCTGCCGGAAGGCATCCTCCAGCGGCGGATCGGCGATGGTTCCGGTGTAGTTTGTGATCGTCGATGCCGCCACGATGGCGATGACTTCCAGGACCTGTTCCTTTGTGAAACCAGCAGCGA
>Ga0123356_10000962_pt1 | contig 31912 bp, 21 predicted proteins | sample TergutEmb28metaG_2_FD_92546 | JGI IMG/M metagenome (GOLD analysis project Ga0123356, IMG submission 92546) | Embiratermes neotenicus P3 segment gut microbial communities from Petit-Saut dam, French Guiana - Emb289 P3 | ecosystem: Host-associated > Arthropoda: Insects > Digestive system > Gut ...
TCTATGGAAAAGCTGCTGTTGAAACCGTAAACTACTCCTTCGGTGTACTTTTCCACGAGACCTACCACGTGAGCAGGGTCGATCCCATCCTTAAGCATGCTTGCTTCGTTGTTATCAAGCTCGACTTTTGAATGCATATCTCTGGCTATTGCCAGTAGTCTTTCCGCGTCAGATGCCGCTTCCGGATGATCTTCATTATAGACGCTTTCCATAAACGAGTTCATAGCAGGGTAGCGGCTCTTTATCGATAATCTGAACTTGATCGTGGTGATGGCTCTGTCAAAGAAGTCCTTGTTTGCAGTATCTCTTTCATGCTGTGCTTCGGTCATCACGATTTTGCCCGTATAGTAAACAAGATATGAGTAGAGTCCTTTTTTACTCCCAAAGTAATGAAACACCAGAGCCTTGGAAATACCCGAAGCCGTCGCAATCTCGCTGATGTATGCCTTTTTGTAACCAACCTCCCCAAATAAATTCATGGCTGCTTCAACGATTCTATTCTGCTTCTCTTGTGGTAGTGATAAGAATTTTCTCATTACAATACCCTCTCTTAAAATGAATTTGACCGTCCGGTTAATCGTGTTTTTAACTCTTTGAATTAAGAGTACTGTATCACAGTTAACCGTGGCGGTCAATAGCTATATATAAAATTTATTATGCTGTTATGATGCATTAAACATATTGTTATATCTGTACAGAACCAGTACGGATGCTGAGCGTGTTGCTACGTCTATCGGATATAATCTGCCTCCGGAACCGGTCAGCAATTCATTTGATATCGCCCAGCGCATGGCTTCCGTTGCGACGGGTGATATGCTGCTCCTGTCCGCAAACACGTCGAGAGCATCACTTCTCGATGTTATTTCCCTCTCAATCTTATCATGGTAACGGTATAGCATAAGTGACATAGCTTCCCTGGTCACAGGGTCATCAGGGTAAAATCTACCACCGGCACCGGTTACAATACCATTTTCATGCGCCCATGTGATTGCAGTAAAAGCAACATTTGAGCGACTGACATCGGAGAATGCTCCGCCTGCTCCGTCCGGCTGCGGACTTCCGGCATAGCGGTGCAAAATCAACGCGAATGCAGAGCGGGACAACGAATCATTCGGATAGAATCTACCGCCGGAGCCGGTAATCAATCCACCTGTCTGCGCCCAGATAATCGCATCATAAGCAACCGAAACAACAGGCACATCTGAAAACACTGTCTGCGACGAAGGGGGTGTTGCCGGTGCCGACGGAGGTGTCGACGGGGTTGTAGATGGAGGCGTGATTGGAGTATCGGGCCAAGTTTTGTCGTCTCCGCCGAATAGATTGTTGTATCTGAAAAGTACCAGCACAGAAGCCGAGCGAGTTGCTGTGTCTACGGGATACACCCTTCCTCCGGAACCGGTTATCAACCCGTGCGATATACCCCATCGCACGGCATCTGTTGCAACAGGTGATATGCTGCTTCTGTCAGAAAATGTATTTAGTGCATCACTGTTTGATACTGTGTCACCTCCTGAACGCGCATGATATCTGTACAGCATCAATACCATCGCTTCTCTGGTAACAGAGTCATCAGGGTAGAATCTTCCTCCGGAGCCGGTTACTATTCCGTTCTCATGCGCCCACGTAATGGCGGTATAAGCCACATTTGTCCGGCTCACATCGGAAAATGCTCCGCCTGCCGTGACAGGTTGAGGACTCCCGGCATATCGATGCAGTATCAATGCAAATGCAGAGCGAGACAACGAGTCGTCCGGATAGAATCTGCCGCCCGAGCCGGTTATCAAACCACCCGCATGAGCCCACGTGATTGCATTAAATGCTACCGAACTGACGGATACATCGGAAAATATGGACTGTGGGAGAGAAGGAGCAGAAGATATCGATGAGTTAAAATACTGAGCTATCGAGTACAAATAAGCGACAGCCAAACTGTTCATAAAGGACGGGTTTAGCAATAGATTGCGATCGGTGTCATTGGTGTGAAAACCATTTTCAACCAGAACAGCCGGTACATTATGCTCGCGAATTATTACGTAGTTTTGCGCTACTACACCGCGAGCCCGTCTGGGTATTCCCGTATTGTGAATATGATTAAGAACTATATTTCCAAAGGACTTACTCAACTCGCTGTACGAGTACCCCGGGTAGTAAGTTCTTGTGCTTGTGTACTCGGCAGGGGAGATGTAGTAGGCCTCGGCTCCCCGTACGGATACAGAGGTTGCAGCATTTGAGTGTAAAGAAATCATAAGGAAATTATCACGTATAACGGGGTCTTTCTGGAACTCAAAAATACGCTGCAAGTCCGGATGTATGGTCCTGGCAACGTTATACGGGAAGTTCATTAGTCTTTGACCTTCTGCGACGGGGTTATTGATGATACCCCGCATAAGTCCTATCAGACGATCTATCTCGGCTATTTCACTTGCGTTGGAACGTGTTTTCCTTACTGCCTCCAACGCATGGATGTTTATAATGGCACAGCTTGTCTGAAGAGGGACGGTAGCATCAGAGTCGCGTGTCATAAATACTGTGGCGCCTTCCGCTTCCAGAATAGATTTGATTCTCCTCGCCAAACCAAGCATTGCCGTATGTTCGCTGTATAGTCCAACCCTGTTATCACTTCCGGTGCCGTGGCCCGCATCAAGAATAATGACTTTGCCCGATAGTGGCAGCGAAGCTGTGGCATGAGCCGGTATTATGCCACCAACAAGAGAAAATACCAAAGAAATCAAAATAATAAACGAGAATGCAACTTTCCTAAACGCCAATAACTATCCCCTCTAAACGTTATTGAAATATAACTTCGCTGATAAGCTGTGAGAACTCCGCCGGATCTTCAAGCGGAACCCCTGCGGTCAATAAAGCCTGACCGTATAGCAGCTTTGCGTATTTAGCCGCTTTTTCCTTATCATTATTAAAAGCGTCTTTTAGTGCTGCAAAAGATGGATGACCGGCATTTAGTTCAAGAACGCGCTCAGCGCGCATATCGCCGAGCATACCACCCTCCTGTCGTCCCTGCATGGACTTGAAATACCGCTCCATTTCGAGACTTATCTCACCTTGTGCAGCCAGACAGACCGGATGGCTTTTTAGTTTTTGCGAAAGACGAACAGCCGCTACCTTGCCGTCGAGTGAATCGCGGACAAAGTCTAAAACGTCTTTACTCTCTGTTTCCTGCCGCTCTGTTTCTTTTTTATCTTCGTCGCTCTCCAGTTCTAAATCACCATCAATAACCGAACGAAAATCCTTCTCTTCGAACTTCCCAAGCATACGAATAACAAACTCGTCGATCTCATCGGTCAAATAGAGAATTTCAAACCCTTTATCCCGAATTTGCTCCGCCTGAGGAAGTTTGTCGAGTAATGTAATATTCTCGCCGCTGGCGTAGTAGATATATTTTTGTTCCTGAGGCATATTTTTAACATACTCAGCAAGCGGGACGGGTTTTTCAGCCTTTGATGAATAGAACATGATAAGATCCGAAAGCAAATCGCGGTTCATACCAAAACCATTTGCGATACCGTATTTTAGTTGGATACCAAAGGCTTTATAAAAGACCTCGTATTTATCCATGTCATTATCAATCAGTTTTTTAAGCTCAGACTTTATCCTTTTTTCGATGTTTGTCTTAATGACCTTAAGCTGACGGTCATGCTGAAGCATCTCGCGCGATATATTGAGCGAAAAATCCTGCGAATCGACAACACCACGAACAAAACGGAAGTGCTCGGGCAAAAGGTCGCTACAGTGCTCCATAATCATTATGCCGGATGAATAGAGCTGAAGACCCGCTTTGAACTCGCGTGTGAAATAATCATACGGAGCGACTCCCGGGATAAACAACATCGCATTATAACTTACCAAACCTTCAGCGGATACGCGAACGACAGCAACAGGATCGGTCTGGTCGAAAAATTTCTCCTTATAAAATTCGGCACACTCCTCGTCGGAGACATCACTTTTAGCACGCTGCCATATAGGCACACGACTGTTAATGACTTCGGACTCGGTGTAATCTTCCCAGGTCTTTTTCTTGTTTCCGTCTTTGTCTGTCTCGTCAGACTCGATCTGACGGCTTTTTGTGACATCCATATAAATAGGCCAGCGGACATAATCGGAGTATTTTTTGATCAAGTTCTGCAGAGTAAACTCCTTGAGGTACTTGTCATACTCCTCATCATCTGTGTCAGGTTTGATCTCTATGATGATGTCTGTTCCGGGTGCGTCTTTTTCACAAGTGGAAATCGTATAACCGTCTGAGCCTGATGATAGCCACTTATTTGCCGCTTCCTCACCATAGGCGCGTGAAATGACCGTAACCTTTGCGGCGACCATAAAGGCAGAATAGAAACCAACACCAAACTGACCTATAATATCCAGGTCTTCGGCGTTTTCGTCCAAGTCATTTTTAAACTGAAGTGAACCGCTTCGTGCAATAACACCAAGATTTGACTCCAACTCGTCTTTAGTCATGCCGATACCGTTATCGCTTATAGTAAGCGTTCTTGCATCATTATCAACGATAACATCGATTCTAAAATCATCTCGTGTAAGTCCGACTTTGTCGTCGGTAAGCGAGATATAACAGAGCTTATCAATGGCGTCTGACGCGTTTGAGATCAACTCTCGCAGGAAAATCTCCTTATGGGTGTAGATAGAGTTGATCATCAAATCCAGCAGACGCTTCGATTCCGATTTAAATTGTCTTTTAGCCATTGCGTGGAAAATCCTCCCTTATAGTAATGTTTTTATACTCTCATTTGTTTTTTACGTGCAAGATTGATAGTGCCTTCGGTCATGTCGCCGACCCAATTGAGAGCCTTTCCGAGGCCGTTTGCAACACAAAGGTCGGTATCATCTGCTGTAAAAGTAGCTATACTTGTTCGGCTGGAAACCAGCTTGTCAAAACCCCAAAGCTGGCTGTTGCCACCCGTCAGGACTATTCCGTTTTGCGAGATATCAGCAACAAGCTCAGGCGGGGTTGTTTCCAATACATTGTGAACAGCCTCGACTATGCGTTCGGTTACTTCTTCAAAGGCCTCCAGAACATCGGTAGAACTCACAGCCACAACCCGCGGCAAACCGGTCAGAAGACAACGGCCCTTGACTTCAACGGCTACAGTTTCCGGACGCGGGAAAACACAGCCGATACTCTTCTTTAACTCCTCGGCGGTGTTATCGCCGATCAACACATTGTGTTTACGCTTTATGTACTTAATGAGTGAATCGTCAAATGCCTCGCCACCGGCTTTTAATGATTCAGACTCGACTACGCCGGAAATGGAAAGAACGGCAATATCGGTAGTACCGCCGCCGATATCGATTACCATGTGCCCGTCCGGTTTTGTTATATCCAGACCCGCACCAATAGCTGCAGCAAGCGGAGCTTCCATAAGATAGACTTTGCGGGCACCGGCAGCGACACCTGCATCAATAACAGCACGTTCTTCGACCTCGGTTATGCCGGAGGGAACAGAAATTATTATCCGGGGTTTGAGCATAGAGAAAGATAATGCTTTTCGCACAAACTCCTTAAGCATACGCTCGGTCATATCATAATCGGATATTGCGCCCTCGTGCATGGGGCGTATTGCAACAATATTACCCGGAGTCCTTCCAAGCATACGTTGTGCTGCCATACCAACGTTTAATAACCGTCCGGTGTTTTTATCCATAGCTACGACTGCGGGCTCACGCATAATAACACCTTTACCGCGGGTGGATAAAAGAACCGAAGTCGTCCCGAGATCTATTCCGATATCTCTGCCAAGAATCATCTATGAAAAACCGTTCCTTTCGAGAAACTAATGTGGTGGGATTTGCATTTTATCAGACTATTCTCCGCCTGCCAATGCGGCACATACGACCCCTGCAGCACCCGCTGAAATCAATACTCTTGCACATTCATCCAGAGTCGAACATGTTGTTACTACATCATCAATCAGCAGGATGCGTTTTCCGGCTATCAACTCAGGATCAGAAGCAATATAAGCGCCGCTGATATTAGCGCTGCGCTGCGCTTTGTCACCCAGCTCAGATTGAGCTTGTACGTCATGAGGTTTTGATAAGGTTTCTACAGCTATATCGTCAAGCTCCAGTGCTGTTGCCATTGCCAGAAGCATCGCCTGGTCATAACCGCGTGAACGCTTTCGCTTACTGCTAAGAGGCACCCACGAAATCATGTCATATTTGATGTCTGTAGTCTCCCTTATACACTCAGCCAGAAACTTGCCGTATGAGTCGGCATAGTGTGATGCTCCTTTGAACTTGTATCGAAGAATCGAGCGTCGAACAACACCTGTATAATACAACGGAGAGATGCAAAAGTCAAAAACATCTCCGCCTTGTTTTCCCTGATTATCAGCATAAGGCAACGATTCGGTGCATTTATCACACCAGCCTTCGTCAGATTTGTCGAGCACCTTTGCGCAAAAAACGCATTTAGGAGGAAACAATAAATCAAGAACAGTTGAAATGAATCCCATAACGCTCCTCCGGCATACAGCTTTATTCTAGCTTCCTACAAGTCTTGCCCGCAGACCGCTATAACGTCTTTGCCGCTTGTCGTTTTGTACCATTTTAGCCATAATCCCGGGATCTCCGACGATAACGAGCAGACTCTTTGCACGAGTGATTGCTGTATAAAGGACACTCCTTGTTAGCAGTAACGTGGCAGCCGCAGTCATTGCAAGGATCACGGTATGATACTCGCTGCCTTGTGATTTATGTACTGTCATCGCAAAAGCAGGTTCCAGTTCCGGAAGCTTGTCAAAACTATAAGTGACATGTTTATCTTCAAAATCGACCAAAATTGTTTCCTTTTCATGGTCGATTTTTCTTATCACACCGACGTCACCGTTAAAAACACCCGTTCCAGTTATGTGCTTGTCAGGACTTTCCCAAATTATATCATAATTGTTCCTTATTTGCATCACTTTGTCGCCTGTGCGGAACACGAAATCTCCTGATTGTTTTTCGTTTTTTAGAGCACTGCGCGGATTTAACTTTTCTCGGAGTAATTCATTAAGAGCAATCGTACCGGACGCCCGTTTTCTTGTGGGAGACAGGACTTGTATCTGTGCAGGGTCAACACCCATGTTTTCAGGCAGTCTTTTACTGCATAACTCCGCGACAGTTTCCGCCAGTTGCTCCTCAGTCTGCCTGCGCATGAAAAAGAAGTCGTTGTACTTTTCGGTAAGATTTGGGATTATCCCGTTGTTTACTGCATGTGCTGCTTTGATGATCCCGCTGTCTTCCGCTTGTCTGAATATTTCGGTCAGCGATACGACAGGAATCACATCGCTTCTGATAACGTCCGAAAACATATTGCCGGGGCCTACGGGCGGCAATTGGTCGGCATCGCCTACCATAATGAGCCTGCTCCCTCTCCTCATAGCTCTGAGAAGTGCATCCATGAGCTGAATATCGATCATTGACGATTCGTCAACAATTAATGCATCGGCATTTATTGGATTTTCTTCATCGTGGTCAAAAATATGTTTGCCGTCTTCGTCGATACTTGCTCCGAGCAACCGGTGTATAGTAGCGGCTTCGCGCCCGCATAATTCTGAAAGACGCTTGGCTGCTCGCCCTGTCGGTGCACAAAGGGATGTTTTATATCCAAGTTCATCAAACAACATAAGGATGCCGCGTACCGTCGTTGTTTTTCCGGTGCCGGGCCCTCCGGTCAGTACCAGAACTTTGTTAATTACAGCAAGTTTAAGTGCGTCAAGTTGTTTTTGCGCGTACTTAATATTCTGCTCAGTTTCGATCTTTTGGACTATCGAGTTTATCTTATCTTCTTCTGCTTTGGGAAAGAAAGCAGAAAACCTGTCCCCCTGCTTTTTTCCCATCTCCAATAATCGATTTGCTGTATAAAATTCAGCATCGAACAAATTTTTCAGGTAACAACCTTCCACACCTGCTATTGGATCTATAATGATATCCCCATATTCACACAGGGCATCGAGGGCTTCTTCAACGGCTTCACTTTCTGTGCCGATAAGCTCAATAACCGCGGTGGTCAGTTTATTTTTCGGGATAAATGTATGCCCGTTACCAAGGTTATGGACAAGCACAAATATGATTGCCGCAGACAACCGCTGTGGACAATCACTTTCAAAACCAAGATCCAGAGCTATAGAGTCAGCCTCAAAAAATTCCGCACCGTATAACTCCGCAGCAATCAGGTAAGGATTGTCGCGTACTGCCTCAAGAGCCTCATCACCATAGCTTTTATAAACACGTGTTGCGATGAGTGGTTTTATGCCGTAGTGCGCAAAAAAATCAATAAGCCGCCGAAGTCCGGCCCGGCGGCGATACTCTTCACCGATCTTACGTGCACTCCTTAGTGAAATACCTTTTATAGCGGACAATTTATCGGGGTCATTTTCGATGATATTGAGTGCTTCACTTCCGAATCTGTTGACTATATCGCGTGCTTTTGCCGGTCCTATATTCTTGACAGCGCCGGAAGAAAGGTAGCGGAAGATATCATCTTTTCCGGATGGAGGTCTGATTTCAAATGATTCTGCTTTAAACTGCTGACCGTATTGAGGATGGTTCATCCATGAGCCCGACAGAATTAGTGTCTCGCCCTGAGAGACGCCCGGGATATTACCTGCTGCTGTAACTATACCGTCAATAGTATCAAGGCGCAGTACAGTATATCCATTCTCAGCGTTTGTAAAAACGATACTGCTGACAATACCTTCGATCATGTCGTCCATAACTTCGTCCATCATATTGTCTCCGTGTCAAACAGTATTGTCACAGGGCCGTCGTTTACGGAACTGACATTCATCATAGCACCAAACTCGCCGGTTTCGACAGTAAACCCGACATTCCTGCACTCACTGATAAAAAGCTCGTAGAGCGGGATAGCAACATCGGGGCGCGCCGCTGCTGTAAAGCCGGGACGCCGGCTCTTGCAGTCGGCATAGAGTGTGAACTGTGAAATAACTAAAATGCCGCCGCCGATTGCTTCAAGGTCAAGATTCATTTTTCCATCGGTATCGGCAAACACACGTAAGTTGTACACTTTAGCAGCGAGCTTTTTTGCATCGGCTTCGGTATCGCTGTTTTTGATTCCCAATAGTACAAGAAAGCCTTTATCGATTTTGCCTGTGATGACACCATCTATTTCAACAGATGCAGAAGACACCCTTGTAACAACAGCCCTCATTTTCTATTCTCCCTCTTCATCCATCCGACCTTCGTACATCGGTTACTCCTGATACTGCCATAAGCTTTGCCATTGCGGAAACCAGTTCATCCCGGTTAGCGACATCAACAACGATCGTTATGTCTGTTACACCTCCGCTGGCAGCTCTTGCATTAAATGAAGTTATTTTAACGTTAAGTGCATTTAAGACAGACGCAACATCAACGACAATACCGGTCCGGTCAAGTACCTTCACATCAATTGTCGTTGAATACAGGCTACCTTCTGTGTTTGCCCACGAAACGCGAACCCATCTGCCCCCTTCGTCTTCGGGTTCTTTTAATGCCTTAATGTAATTATGACAGTCCTGGCGGTGTATGGAAACTCCAAACCCGCGCGTTATGAACCCGATTATCGCGTCGCCGGGAATAGGTGTGCAGCAGCGTGCGAACTTAACAAGACAGTTATCCAAACCCTCAACCATAACTCCACGCAAGCGTTCCAAGCGCACATTTTCTTTTAGTTCGGGAGCTGTTTGCGGAGGGTCATCTTTTTTAGTTTTTGCAGCAGCACGCAGGTGCTCACGTATCTTATTTACGACTTTTTGTGCGGAAATTCCGCCATAACCGATAGCAGCATACATATCTTCAATGGAGTTAAATGAAGCGCGCGACAGGATTTTCGATAATATATCGTTCTCCATTGCATCGGATAGTGTTATATTTGCGTGACGTAACTCTCCTTCGAAAGAAAGCTTGCCATGTATGATGTTCTCCTCCCGCTTTTCCTTTTTAAACCACTGGCGTATCTTGTTTCTCGCCTCTGAGCTCTTTATGATATCAAGCCAGTCGCGGCTGGGACCCTTTGCGGATTTAGAGGTCAGGATTTTTACTATATCCCCGTTACTTAAGATGTGCGAATACGGAACCAATCGACCATTTACCATTGCACCGGTCATCGTATTGCCGACTTCGGAATGTATGCTGTACGCAAAGTCTATGGGCGTTGAGCCAAAGGGCAGATTTATAACGTCACCACGCGGACTGAACACAAAAACTTCATCGGCGAACATATCGACTTTTAATGCGTCCATAAACTCCTGCGCATCGCTGTCCTGTTGTGATTCCAGCAGCCGTCTGACCCATGCAAATTTTTCTTCGTCAGCGACTTTGCCGCCTTTTCCTTCTTTGTATTTCCAATGAGCGGCGATTCCGTACTCGGCTGTTTGATGCATCTCCCATGTGCGAATCTGAACCTCAAAAGGCACACCTTCGCTACCAATAACGTTGGTGTGCAGACTCTGGTACATATTCGGTTTCGGGGTGCCGATATAATCCTTAAAACAACCCGGTATCGGGCGGTAGAGTTCATGGATATGACCGAGAACATTATAGCAATCCGCAATATCATTAACAATAACACGAAATGCGTGTAAGTCCAAAACCTCGGATAAAAGCTTATTCTCGCTGAACATTTTTCTGTAGATACTGTAAATGTGCTTGATACGACCCGTAATCTGACAATCGATGCCGTAGCCGGTCAAACGTTCTGTAAGCCGGGTCTGAACTGTGCTTAAGAAAGTCTCATCTTCAACATGGCGCAGCTTTAATCCTTCAGTGATTTCATTGCAGGCATCCGGGTCGAGATATCGAATCGACAGATCCTCCAAGTCCCACTTAAGTCTCTGCATACCAAGCCGGTGCGCAATGGGAGCATACATTTCCATTGTTTCAAGCGCTTTTTCTCTCTGTTTCTCCTGTGCAACGTACTCCAAGGTCCGCATATTGTGAAGCCTGTCGGCGAGCTTTATGAGAATGACACGAATATCCTGAGCCATAGCAAAGAGCATTTTACGCAGATTTTCCATCTGATCCTCTTCGGCGCTTGTATATGTAACACGCGTCAATTTTGTTACACCTTCGACGATCCCTGCAACATCCTTGCCAAACAGTTTTTCTATATCCTCATACGTTGCATCGGTGTCCTCAATACAGTCATGTAACAGAGCAGCGCATAGGGAATCCTCGTCCATACTCATCTCGGCGACTATTTCGGCGGCGGCGAGAGGGTGCGTTATAAATGCGTTCCCGTCTTTTCGCATTTGTGAGCCATGAGCGTCTCTGGCAAACTCAAAGGCTGTCCGGATGCGCTTTATATCTGCGCCGGGCATATAATCCAGTATAGCCGTTTCAAGCTGACGGTATTTTTCATTTACGTCAATTGTCATTGTGATTCCCTTATGCCAAGTAATTGCAGCTGTACACTGCTTCGACCCTTATACTCATTTACCTGGGGTTCAAATGCTATATCAACGAGAGTGCCTTCACTGACTCCCAAATCATCAGCAGGGACAGAAAAGAATATGCAGTCCAAATATACTCCGGACTTCTCTACTTTTAGTCGTGAATGCCGACCCGCTCCTATGGATTGTGCCGATGTTAAAACAGCTCCCATAATACATAAGCACGGTGATGGATTGCCATTACCAAATGGCTCAAGCAGCTCTAGTGCCTCGATGTTCTGCAGTGTAAGCAGCTGCGGCTTTTCCACCTCAAAATCCAGTTTTAGTCCCGTCCAGGGTGTGTCCGAAACTTTATCGTGATAGTACCCGGAGATACGCTGCCGCAGCTGATCAATATTCTCTTTCATAACTGTCACTCCGGCAGCCATTTCGTGACCGCCGTAGTTTTCGAGAATATCATCACATGTACACAGTGCATCGTATATGGCAAACGAACCGAAACTACGGCACGAGCCGCGTCCTATACCGTCGTCATCAATGCTGATAATTATGACAGGGAGTCTGTATCGCTCGGAAATTTTCGCAGCAACGATTCCGGTCACACCCTGATACCAACCATAACGAGCGAGCACAATCGGTCCGTCCGGCTGTGTGCCGGACAGTATAGCTTCCGCCTCTTCGAGTATTACCTGTTCCAGATTCCGGCGCTCGGTGTTGAGACGGCACAACTCTACAGCGAGTTTGTTTGCCTCTATAGTATCCACGGTCAGTAAAAGATCAACAGATAATTCTGACTTTCCCATTCTGCCTGCCGCATTTAACCTTGGGGCAAGAGCAAAACCAATAGTTGACGCAGTCACTTTTCCGGAATCTATGTTGACTTCACTTAAGAGACTGCGAATACCCGGACGCGGATCAGAGTTAAGGATAAAAAGACCTCGTCTGATCAGTTCGCGGTTTTCACCTATTACGGGCATAACATCCGCTACTGTCCCAACCGCCACTAACTCACTGTACTTTTGAAAAATTTCATCAGAGAGATGATCATTCTCTAATGCACATACAAGCTTAAAAGCAACGCCTACGCCGGCAAGCGATTTATACGGATAATCGCAGTCAGGGCGTTTTGGGTCAACGACAGCACAAGCCCCGGGCAGGAATTCCTTACATTCGTGATGGTCTGTTATAACAAGATCCAGACCTATCTTTTTTGCATATTTGGCTTCATCAATAGCAGTGATCCCGCAATCGACAGTGACAACAAGCTTTACTCCGTGTGATTTGAGAGAGTCCAGTGCCGAATTATTCAGACCATAACCTTCATCAAATCTTCCCGGGATGTAGATTTCATAGTCTGCTCCTTTTGAGTCCAGCCAAAGCGCCATAACAGCACTGGATGTCATACCGTCTACGTCATAATCACCGTATATAGCAATGCGTTCACCCTTTTCAACAGCCTTTTTGATTCTTAAGACGGCTTTGTCCATATCTTTCATCAGGAAGGGATCATAAAACGGAACAGGATCGTCACCGACAGCTGCTTTTGCATCTTTGATATCTGTTATACCTCTTGAAGCCAAAAAAACAGAAATAAGCGGATTTATGCCATTACGGCAGAACTCAACTGCCATACTCCTGTCAAAATCACCTATATCCCAGTTCACATTCCGCATACAGAGTATTTATCCGCCTTTTCCGTTATTTGTGATTTATTAAGATGCTTGAATCAAGTAAGTATATCAAAACAAAAACCTATTCTCAACAAAAATCAGAAAGAAAACATGTTATATGAGTTCATGTTGCATATTATGTTGACTATAAGTGCCTGGTGATATACTATTACAGATGTATGACAAGCAAATATCAAAGCGTTAATATAGGAAGGGGTTTTATAGATGTTTTGTACTAATTGCGGCAACCAAATAGAAGAAGGAAATTTCTGTAAACAATGCGGAACGGCAGTTCCCGGCAGCGCGCAGCAGCAAAATGCATATCAGCAGCCCGTGCAGCAGGGTTTTTTAGGAGCTGTATACTCTGCGGCATTTGGATTCCTATTCAAAAAGCCGGTACTTCTTTGGGGGCTTTCATTATTGTTTAGCTTGATGTCCGTGCTTGCGATGATATTCGGGTTTTTCCCGATCATCTGGTTACCAATTGTGTTTGTATTACAGTTGGGAATTGTAAACATCTTCATAAGCGGATACCGTGGTCATGCCATAAGCTCGTTGCAGCTGTTTGAAGGCTTCAGTAATGGCAAGTTCTTGCGTAACGCAGGCGGAATGGCCTGGAGAGCACTCTGGCTTCTGATATGGGCTCTTATTCCAATAGCCGGAGCTGTTATTTCAATTATTAAGTACTATTCCTACCGTTTTGTACCCTATATAATGCTGGAAGAACCGGATATACATGCAACAGAAGCGCTTAAGAAATCCATGGTACAAACTTATGGATATAAAGGAAAAATGTTTCTTGCTGATTTTCTCATAGGATTAGGCGTCGCTGTTGCAGCAGGTATCCTTGTCCTAATTGCGATGATTCCTTTTATAGGAGTCGTCATCGCCGGAATAATCTATATTCTGATGATTGCTCTGCTGCCACTCTTGATGGGCACACTTGAAGCAGTCTATTATGACAAGATATCGAAAGAGAATCCGGTAAAAAGAATGGATGAATAATACATACACGCAACAAGAAGGGGCTGTAGTAGTAGCTACAGCCCTTTAAATATCACTGGATTGCTTCGTCGCTGCGCTTCTCGCAATGACGGGGGACGATTGTTTTATAGCGATGGCGAGGGATAAGATTCAGCGCTTGACCAATGCTTCGCCGACTTTGAAGATATCGCCTGCGCCGACAGTAAGGATTATATCTCCTTCCCGGGCGATTTTAGCGATTTCATCGATCAGCTCGGAAAACCCGGGAATGCATCGTGCTCCGGGAACGGCATCGGCAAGCTCATTTGATGAGATACCTACATCATTACTTTCCCGTGCAGCATATATTTCGGCTAAGAAAACGACTTGGGGTCTTTTTAGTTCAGTTACGAATTCTGAGAAAAGTGCTTTTGTTCTGGTAAAAGTGTGCGGCTGAAATGCGAGGATAACGCGCTCATAAGTATCAAGGACAGCGACTGCGTCAAGAAGTGCGTGTAATTCGCAAGGGTGATGCGCATAATCGTCATAAACGTCCGCACCGTTAAATTTACCCTTGAATTCAAATCGTCTTCCGACACCGGTATAACCATAGAGTCCTTCCTCAATAGCTTTTGGCGGAATACCAATCGAGAGACAGGCGGCAGCTGCGGCAAGTGCGTTAGTCAAGTTATGCATACCCGGGATTTGGAGCGTTATCTTGCAGACCGGCTCACCGTCATACAGTATATCCATAGACGGCTTATGCCCCGTAGCGGACACGTTCACCCCGCGTACTCGCATAGGCGTATTATATCCTCGTGTACTTTCATCAAATCCAAAAGTAAGGAGTTCCTTACCGAGTGGAGTTAGTGCGTCCATGGTGTTTTGATTATCTCCGTTACAAACAATAAAACCTCGAGAAGGGATCATCGATGCAAATTTGCGGAAAGAAGCCTTGATATCGTCTAAGTCCTTGAAAAAATCAAGATGATCGGCATCTATATTTAAGACAACTACGACGGTAGGATGGAAATTGTGAAATGAGTTATAGTACTCGCAGGATTCGAGTACTATAATATCGCCTTTGCCAACACGGCATCCGGATTCCAGTACGGGAAGAGTGCCGCCTATCATTATCGTCGGGTCTGTTTCGGCGGCAAGTAAGATGTGAGAAACCATGGATGTTGTCGTTGTCTTACCATGGACACCCGAAATGCAGATAGCATTTCTGTACCCGCGCATTATATGACCCCATGCATGAGCGCGTTCAAAAACCGGAATACCAAGCTCCCGCGCAGACTTGATCTCGGCATTGTCTTCGCGGGCTGCTGCTGTGCGGATAATATAACCTGCACCGGAAATATTATCGGCAGAGTGTCCTATTGTTATTTCTATTCCGAGTGAGCGTAAATCGCTTATTGCGTGGTTTTCATTCATATCGGAACCGGTAACAGTGATTCCCATATCGTGTAATATTTCTGCCAGAGGCGACATGGAAACACCGCCGATACCGACCATGTGACATCTCTCTGTGCTGCCTATATAGCGTTTAAATTCTTCCGAACTCATAAAGCTCCTTCAATCATACAGCTAAATAAAATTAATCAATTAAATGCAACAATTGCATTAGCACCGGTTTTTGATTATACTATTGAATAAAGTAATTTTCAATAGGAAAATTTATTGAGTCCGAAACAGTACTAAATACAGGTAAGATTATGAAGATAACTACTCCACCCGAATATATTACATTTATACTGGAACGTCTCTCATCAGAAGGACATGATTGTTTTCTTGTCGGAGGTTGTGTCCGGGATGCTGTTATGAATCGCCCGATACACGACTGGGACCTAGCGACGTCAGCAACACCTGTGGATGTTGCGAGACTATTTCCAAAAACAGTATTGACCGGTGAGAAATTCGGCACGGTAACAGTTGTATTGCCGGAATGCTCTGTTGAGGTTACCACATTCAGGACAGATGGGGAGTACGTAGACGGGCGTCGGCCTGAAGAAGTTGAGTTTGTATCAAACGTTACCGAAGACTTGAGCAGACGTGATTTTACGATAAATGCGATGGCTGAATCCGCTGATGGAGAATTATATGATCCATATAGCGGGATCGATGATATAAAAAAAGGAATAATCAGGTGTGTCGGAGGTCCGAATACGAGGTTTTCAGAGGATGCTCTGCGAATGTTCAGAGCACTCCGATTCAGTGCAGAGTTAGGATTTACTATAGAAAACGAGACATTGCAGGCAATATATTCAGGTGCCGGTATGGCAGGTAAAATTAGTGCGGAACGAGTACGTATTGAGCTTGAAAAAACGCTTATGTCAAAAAGGCCGGAAATAGCGGGAGAAATGATTAAAATCGGATTGCTCGAGAAATATGTAGTTGTATCCGGAAAAAGACCGGACGGACTGGAATTACTCGCAAAGCTTCCACCGGAACCAATGCTGCGCTGGTGTGCGTTTTGTGCGATATTACTTGAGAAAAACTATATAAAAACCGCAACAGAATTACTACACAATATGCATCTTGACGGTAAAACTATAAAAACATGCCTGCGCGCACTGGATATCCCCGGATTCCCCGATGACACTATCCCGATAAAACTGCTTTTATCAAAAAATGATGCAGGCGTTGTGCGCTGTGCAGCCGTAGTTAGTGACGTACTAAACGAGACATTTGAGGATGTATCCGCTGAAAACGACTTTCCAAAAGGAAAATCTCTTAGAAGTACAGACAAAATTATCGCAAGTAATGAATGCGCTACACTTGGTGGATTAGCTGTCGACGGACGTGACCTAATAGCGCTGGGTCATACATCGGGACGTGAGTTGGGGGAAACTCTAAACAAGTTGCTTGAGCATGTAATAATGAACCCGAAAGATAACTCACGTAAGAAATTACTGGCGTTGGCGGAGTCATTAAATCCCGCATATTTATGTAATTGAAGAAATACTAAAGATATGGTATTCTTTTCTAAGCATAAGAAAGGAAACTCAATAGATGACACTTAGCGCACCTTGGCTCGAATTTTACGATGATGTGCCGCACAGCCTGGAATATCCGGATAACTCAATGGCACACCTTGTATTTAAAGCATCAGAAAAATACCCGGATTTAATTGCTTACAGCTTTTTTGGCTGCAAGCAAACTTTCCGTGCGTTTGCTGACGAGATACAGCAATGTGCCCGCGGGCTTATTGAAACAGGTATACAGAAGAATGATAGGTTTACTATCTGTATGCCTAACACGCCGCAAGCTGTTATCGTATTTTATGCACTTAATCTCATTGGCGCTGTAGCTAATATGGTGCACCCTCTTTCGGCGGAAGAGGAACTGGTGAGTTATATGAATGACAGTAATAGTGTAGCCGTACTCACTCTCGATCAGTTTGCGCCTAAGATTGAAGAAGTTATGTCCAGAACCAAAGTTCGTTTGCTCATACTGGCAGGAGTGGAAGACGGACTGAAGGGCATTAAAAAGCCACTTTACAGGCTGACAAAAGGCTGGAAGATAGAGCGCCGCCCGACCGGCGGCAGCATCCTTCGATACACAGACCTTATCGAAAGAGGGCATGGATGTACCATCAATCCCGATGCCGGAATGCGCGGGGATGATGTTGCGGCGATACTATATAGCGGAGGTACGTCAGGTACAACTAAGGGGATACTGCTGACCAACCTGAATTTTAATGCTCTTGCAATGCAGACATTCGCCGCCGGAGACTGCGTCAAACCAAGCCATAAGATGCTTGCGATAATGCCTGTGTTCCACGGGTTCGGCTTGGGAGTTTGTCTGCATACATGTTTGATTGTAGGCGCTTCAGTACTGCTCGTGCCGCAGTTCTCATTAGAGGTTTATGTAAAAATACTAAAAAAGGATAAACCTAATTATATAGCCGGCGTCCCGACACTTTATGAAGCTATGCTCAGGCATCCTGATATCAGAAAAATCGATATGTCACAACTGGAAGGGATTTTCTGCGGGGGAGACACATTGTCAATAGAACTAAAGCGCAAGGTCGATGCACTGCTAAAGGCATGTGGTTCAACCGAACAGGTGAGAGAGGGTTACGGGCTTACAGAGACTGTGACAGCCAATTGCCTGACCCCTCGCAAGTTCCATAAAGAGGGAAGTATTGGAATACCATATCCCGATATGTACATTAAAATAGTAACTCAAGGTACACAAGATACAGCCGATTATGGAAGTGAAGGTGAAATCGTCCTGACGGGACCGACAGTTATGAAGGGTTATGACAATAATGAGGAGGAAACGGCAAAAACCCTGCAAACCCATGCAGACGGAAGAGTTTGGCTTCACACCGGAGACCTCGGCAAAATGGATGAAGACGGGTTTGTATACTTCCGGCAAAGGATAAAGAGGATGATCATATCCTCCGGATACAGTATTTATCCGACACAATTGGAAAATGCCATCGAGTCGCATAAAGATGTGCTTTTAAGCTGTGTGATAGGAGTGCCGGACGATTATAAAATGCAAAGGATCAAAGCGTTTGTTTTGCTTCGTGACAACAAGGAAGCAACGGATGAAATAAAAGCATCAGTATTTGATCACTGCAAGAAAAACATAGCAAAATATGCAATGCCTTCAGAGTTTGAGTATAGAGAAGAGCTTCCCCGAACAATTGTCGGAAAAGTCGCATATTTGGAGCTTGAAAAAGAAGAACTTGCTAAGATGAAAAAATAGAGCGAGATTTCTCAATCGAGACAAGAGGAATATATGGATAATAACCGGTTTGAAAAAATGGAAGCAAAAATCCCGCACGGAAAAGTGCGAACAAGGTTTGCTCCGAGTCCGACAGGATATATGCACGTCGGTGGTTTACGTACGGCTCTTTATACATATCTTATAGCAAAAAAAAATGACGGAACATTCATACTCCGTATTGAAGATACAGATACAGCCAGATTTGTAGAGGGTGCTACAGATGTAATAATAAAAACTCTTAAGGATGCCGGACTAAACTACGACGAAGGCCCGGATATAGGAGGTCCGACCGCACCTTATACTCAGAGTGAGCGCAGGGAGTTATACAGACCCTATGCGGAGCTTCTATGCGAAAAAGACGCGGCATATTATTGCTTCTGTGAGCCGAAGGAGGCGGTGGACAGCGGACAGTGGACAGGGGATAGTGAACAGTGGCCGGAAGGGGACAGGATCAAGAAGGACCCATGTCGTGACTTACCATATAAGGAGTCAAAAAACCGCGTTGACGCAGATACCCCTTTTGTGATCCGTATGAAATCGCCGTACGAAGGAGAAACCACAGTTGTTGATGTTGTGTTCGGTGAAGTGACTACACAGAATAAAACACTCGACGACATGGTACTGCTCAAACGGGACGGACTGCCTACATATAACTTTGCTAATGTTATTGATGACCATTTGATGGGCATAACACATGTAGTGCGTGGGAGTGAATACATCAGTTCTGCACCAAAATACAATCTGTTGTACAAAGCGTTTGGCTGGGAAATACCGATTTACGTCACAGTGTCGCCGGTGATGCGAGATGCACAGCATAAAATGTCAAAACGCGACGGAGATCCGACATATGACGACCTGATAAATCAAGGCTACCTGCCGGATGCAATATTAAATTATACAGCACTTTTAGGGTGGAGTCCGGGCGGAGAGCGTGAGATGTTCACACTCAAGGAAATGACGGAAATTTTTGATGTGAGCGGAATATCAAAAGCCCCCGCGATTTTTGACATCGAGAAGCTTAATCATTTTAATGGTGAATATATCCGTGCAATGTCAACTGAAGATTTTACCGAGATAGCGAAACCTTATATTTGTAGTATAATAAAAGACGAGAAGCTCTCAATAAAAGACATAGCCGGGATTTTGCAGGCACGTTGCGAGAAACTGAGTGATATACCGGATAAAATAGATTTCTTTGACAGACTGCCAGACTACGATACGGAGCTTTTTGTGCACAAAAAGTCAAAAACCGACAAAACGATATCGCTGGAAATGCTTAATATTGCCAGAGCTGCATTTGGATCTCTTGCCGAATGGACAAGCGAGTCGATCCATGACATGCTGATATCGCTGGCGTTAGAAAAAGGTATAAAAAATGCGACCCTGATGTGGCCGGTACGCATTGCGGTAACAGGTAAAGCAGTAACACCGGGAGGTGCCGTGGAGATATGCTTTATATTAGGTCGGGATGAAACGATCCGGCGTATCGATTCAGGCATCAAAGCACTATTGCAACCTGGAGGGAAAGCCTATGAGTAATATCACAAAAAACCTGCTCTTAGCCCTCACGCTAGTTTGCGTGATAGTTCTTATTGTCTTTTGCATTCAACTGATCGTGATCAACAGAGGGGTTGAACCCGCAGGAGCCGGCGCAACAGTCTCGGGGGACTCGCAACAGGGGGATGAGGATCCGGAGGATAACGAAAACGATCCGGGAGAAGATGAGGGTTTTGACCCCGGTCCCGCGATCGTAACACCGCGCCCGCCTCCGCAAGGCACCCGGCATGAACTTCGGGTGACAGAGAACAGCCAGTTGATCGTGTACGCCAGAGACGAACTTTTCGACTTTACACAGGATGAACTGGACTGGTGGTTTACATATACCGGCGGAGGAACAGCGACTCTGGAAATAGCGTTTACTCTTATATCACCGCAAGGCGCTGCAGCACACGCAGAGACGTTTTTAAACAGCTACACCGGCGGCAGCAGATCGGAGTTTGTCGGAGAGGAGTCGATCCAAGGTTCGCCGATAAACGGTTACCATGTTACCGCTCAGCAAGGTGGTGAGTGGTACGAAGCATGGATACATACGCTATCGGACAGCGATTTGGCATTGGCGTTTGTGATCACTTATCAAAATGAACAGCAAAGGGCCGCTCTTCATGAGGTTCTCAGTTCGATGGAGATACAGTAGGTTTTAAAAACCGAGGTTTAGGCCGCCTGTTAGTTTGGACATTGAATCACTCATGCTGGATTCAGCTTTGCGCATCGCTTCGTTAACGGCTGCAACTATAAGGTCTTGCAGCATTTCTACGTCCTCTGGGTCAACTGCATCGGGCTCAATAACCAGCTCTGATAGCTCGCGCTTGCCTGTTACGACAGCCGTCACGGCGCCGCCGCCGGATTGAGCGGAATATGTCTTTTCTTCCATCTCGGCCTGCATTTTGAGCAGGTCATCTTGCATTTTCTGAGCCTGTTTGATCTTATTCATATTCATGCCGCCGCCCATGCCGCCACCACGAAAACCGCCTTTTTTAGCCAAAGTATTATCCTCCTTAATCGGATGTAAACCACCCTTATTCTATATTTACTATACCAAATGAGCTTAAACTTTCCAGCTTACTGTGTTTGCTTTCTTCGGTTTTGATACCATCTTCTTCTACGCGGATAAAAACTTCGTGTCCGAGGGCTTTTTCTGCGGTTTCTTTAAGCAGTGTGTAAAACTCGTTCTTTATTAAGGCTGCAGTAAAGGAGTCTGCCACGTGTAATGTAAGAGTGTTACCATCCTGCTGTGTTTTTACTTTGGAACTGTCGCTGAGTAATGCATATACAGGAGGTTCGTTTCTGAGATGCTCCACAACAGACGGCCAAAAGTCACCTGTCTCATAAGTTGCTTCCGGTTGAACATCTTCAACGGCAATGGGGTTGACCACATCGGACAATTCAGGGGCGGGGGTGTTTTCTATCTTTTCTTCGCTTATGCTGACCGGAGAGGCCGGCATTTTTTCACCTGTTTCCAAACGAGAGATTCGCGAAAGCAGTGCTGCAAAATCGTCTGAAAAACGCTCGTCACACATCTTAATAAGACACATTTCAACAGTGAGTTTTGAACTTCCTGCGCGTGTCAGACCGGAGATTGCAGTTTTAAGGATGTCAAGGCAGTAAAACAGCCACTCAGGCTTCATATTCCCTGATAACGCGGATAAAACCTTATTATCAAAGCCGGCACTAATCAAGCCGGAATCGGGAGAGAGCTTAAAGACAAGTAAATCGCGAACAAGCGCGGCCATCTCTCCAAGTAATGATGACATGTCCCTGCCGTCGTCGTAAAGCTCGTCTAATACTCCCAATGAAGATACGATATCACGGGAGGCGACCGCCTCAATAAGGCGTATTACCTCTTGCTGCCCCGTAAGACCAAGGGTTTTAAGCACTTGCGATAAATCTATAGTATCATCGGATGCGCACTGGTCGAGCAGTGATATCCCATCACGCATAGAGCCGTCCGCCAGAGCAGCAAGTCTGGCTGCGGCTTCCCCGGTCAATTTTAATCCCTCAGAGGAAGAAATCAGATTGAGTCTGGCTGAGAGTGCGGCAGGCGACAGACGTCTGAATGAGAATTTCTGACATCGTCCCTGTATCGTAGCAGGAACTTTGTGCAGTTCGGTGGTGGCAAGGATAAACAGGATATGCTCAGGCGGCTCTTCGAGAATTTTAAGTAGTGCGTTAAAGGCGGATAGTGATAGCATGTGGACTTCATCTACAATGTATACGCGCTTTTTAACAGTAGCGGGAGAGTATATTGCCTCATCACGCAGCGCCCGGACATTATCAACACTATTGTTGGACGCGGCATCAAGTTCAAGAACATCCAGTATGCTTCCGTCTTCAATTCCGATGCAGGATATACATTTATTACAGGGCTCACCTTCATCCGGGTTTAGACAATTTACAGCACGGGAAAGAATCTTTGCACACGTAGTTTTGCCGGTGCCGCGTGTTCCGACAAACAAATAGGCATGAGAAAGCCTGCCGCTGATTATCTGGCGGCGTAAGGTCTCGGTGATGTGCTCCTGCCCGGCAACATCGGCGAAACGACGTGGTCTGTATTTTCTGTATAGAGCCTGATACATAAACAGTCTCCTAGGTCTTTGTGACTAAGCAAGAAATTGTTAACGCCGACGAAAGATCGCACACCGGCCTTTGTAAATATAACATGCCCGCTTACCTGACAGCCGGCTCTAAGCCGGTTGCCTCGCGGCACACATGAGGTTTCGCTTAATGCTGCTCGGTTCCCCGCCTGACATGGTTCACGAATTCACGTTGCGCGAGACCGACTCGTCATCGCTGCTTATCAAGGGCTGACAACACACCAGAAGTCCGGGGACCGGAATTCATCCCTGCTGTAGCGGATTGCAGGTTACAGGGCACCGCTAACTCCCCGACTAGTGCGATCTTTCCACGGCGCAAACAGTCACCCGTTGTACTATGAATGCCATTATACAATGGCAGAAAAAATATATCAACACTTGTAGAGTGTTATTAGACTATGATATAATGAATGACGATAACTGCAGAAAGGGAGGAGAACTATGATAAAAAAACTGATAGCTTCCTTTCTATGCATTTTTGCACTGCTTGGCATGATTCCGCCTGCCGCAGCAAGCGATAATATCCAAGCCAAACGCTCTGAAATAATAATTACTGTTAATGGAGCGCGAATACCATTTCGTGCTTACGATGTTAACGGACGCACATGTGTGGATCTATTTGAAGTTGCTCTTGCACTGTCCGGTTCGGAGAATCAGTTCGCTCTAGGCTGGATAGAAAAAAATAAATCGCTGCATCTTATCAGAGGAATGCCATACGCCGCGATCGGTCTGAATCTGACAAGAGGGATAGCCAGAAATGAGACAGCAACACCGGCTGATATAAGTGTTTTACTGGATGGAGACAGAATCTCTATTGCTGCTTACAAAATAAAAAGCGATGTTTATTTTGATCTTAGAGGGGTTGCGGGAGCGCTGGACTTTTCCGTAGAATGGCGTCCATTAGATAATCTTATTGGGATCGACACAAGCCTGTCATTTACAGAAAGTGCCGTAGTGAGGAGCGTTGACCCTGATAGACCAATGGTAGCCATCACATTTGATGACGGTCCCAGTAATTTCACTCCTGCAGTACTGGATATTCTTGAGCAATATGGTGTCGTAGCGACGTTTTATGTTGCCGGAAGCCGGGTAGCAAATAACAGCGATATTGTACTTCGTGCATTTAATGCAGGCAATGAAATAGCAAGCCATGCATGGTCACACAGAATGCTTACAAGGTTATCGGAAGGCAGTATCCGCACAGAACTGGAGAATACAAATAATGTAGTAGAATCCGTTACGGGTGTCCCTCCTTCAAACATGAGGCCACCGTACGGTTCAATCAATGGCAGAGTAAGAAAAGTGACCGCAGAACTGGGGTTACCGATCATATACTGGTCGATTGATCCGGCAGACTGGAGAACAAGAAACGCGGATACTACTTACAGTCGCGTTATGGATAGTATTAAAGATAGAGATATTGTGCTTTTGCATGATTTATCGGCACCTACGGTAGAAGCTGTTTCGCGTATTATTCCCGAGCTTATAGACAGAGGGTATCAACTGGTCACAGTTTCAGAACTTTTGGAGCACTCGGGGGCAGCGCCCGTACCCGGAGCGACATATAGATCGGGCGCTATGTAAGATCGGTTACAATGACGGGGAGGAATTTGACAATCATCCTGAACTATGTTAGTATTTACCGACATATTTATATTCCATGTGCTTAGTTTCGGGACAATGCCGCCAAGCGGTATCTTTTCCGCCCGATACTCAGCCATCGGATATCACAAAGCGGCTGTATAAAGCTGCGGTGCCGGCAAGGCGGTACTGAAAGAAAAGAGAGGTTTATTCGTCATGATTACAAAGGAGCAAAAAGAACAAGTAATAGAAGGCAACCGTACCCATGAGACTGACACAGGCTCACCGGAGGTACAAATCGCGATTCTCACCGAACGTATCAAACAACTCACCGAGCATCTGAAAGTTCATAAAAAAGACAAGCACAGTGAACTTGGATTACTCAAAATGGTAGGACGCCGCCGCAGTCTTCTTGACTATCTGGCAAAAAAAGACATTGAGCGCTACAGAGCATGTATCGCAAAGCTCGGTATAAGAAAGTAATATGTAAATACCGGAGCCGGACTGTATTTATTCAGGCCGGCTCTGTTGTGCAACAAGGAGTAGAGAGAAGATATGATTATCAACAAAAGAGAGTTTCCAAATGAAAAGAAGTACAGTATGGATTTTGCCGGGCGACCGCTCACAATGGAAACGGGTAAACTAGCGGAGCTTTGTAATGCATCGATACTCGTTCGCTATGGCGAAACGGTTGTCCTTGTGGCTGTTACAGCCTCACCCAGACCACGTGACGGAATCGATTTTTTCCCGTTATCGGTGGATTTTGAAGAAAAGCTATATGCTGTAGGCAGAATCCCGGGAGGATACCTACGACGCGAAGGCAGACCGGCTGAGCGTGCAGTGCTTGCAGGACGTATGATCGACAGACCGATGAGACCCCTATTTCCGGACGACTTACGCAATGATGTTTCAATAACTTGTACGATCCTTGCGGTTGACCATGACTGCTCGCCGGAAATCGCAGCGATGGTTGGCGCTTCCGCTGCAGTTTCGATATCTGACATACCATTTGACGGACCTATTGCAGGTGTCGGATTGGGTTATATCAACGGTAATTTCATTATCAACCCGACGACAGCACAGCGTGATGTAACGGAGATGTATTGTACGATCGCATCAACGGCAAGCAAAGTCGTTATGATCGAAGCTGCCGGAAACGAGATACCTGACGATATTATGCTCGAAGGAATAAAAACAGCACATGAGGCTATTCAACCGGTTATTTCACTTATTAATCAAATGGTCGCAGAAATAGGAAAGTCCAAGTTTGAGTACGCCAAAACATCGTTTAATGAGGATTTATTTGCAAAGATCACAGACAGGTACCTCGATGATGTTAAACACTCGATGGACACGGACGATAAAAAAGTACGTGAAGAGCGATATAATGCGGTAGTAGAGCGCATGATAGCTGATTTCGAAGGGGAATATCCGGAGATTACAGAGCAGCTCGAGGAAATAACTTATAAGATACAGAAAAAAGTCGTTAAGGCATGGCTGCTCGAAGGTAAACGTGTTGATGGCAGAACAATGGACGAGATACGTCCGCTTGCCGCAGAAGTAGGACTGCTTCCGCAGGTACACGGTTCGGGATTATTCACGCGCGGGCAGACGCAAGTGCTCTCGATCGCAACACTCGGAACTGTTTCCAATGTGCAAAAGCTTGATACGATTTACGAAGAAGAGACAAAGCGTTATATGCACCATTATAATTTCCCGTCATTTTCTGTAGGTGAAGCACGCGGTGTCCGCTCGACAACACGCCGTGAGCAAGGGCATGGAGCTCTTGCTGAAAAAGCACTCGAACCTGTTTTACCAAGCATCGACGAGTTTCCTTACGCTATTCGTGTTGTGTCGGAAGTCATCTCATCAAATGGTTCTACATCGCAGGGAGCTATCTGTGGTTCGACGTTGGCGCTGATGGACGCAGGTGTCCCGATCAAAGCGCCTGTTGCAGGGATTTCATGCGGACTTATATCTGACGGAGACAAGTGGACAACATTTATCGATATCCAGGGAGTCGAGGATTTCCACGGAGAGATGGATTTTAAGGTTGGAGGCACTAAAAAAGGTATTACCGCTATCCAGATGGACTTAAAAAACGACGGTCTGTCAATGGAGGTAATCAAGTCGGCATTTGATAAGTGCCGTGAAGCACGCATCCAGATGCTTGACGAAATCATGTTGCCAACGATAGCTGAGCCGAGAACAGAGCTTGCCGCAACAGCACCTAAGATGATAATGATGAAGATACACCCCGACAAGATAAGGGAAGTCATCGGCTCCGGCGGAAAGGTCATTCAAAAGATTTGTGCGGATACGGGAGCAAAAGTCGATATCGAGGACGATGGCAGTATTTACATTGCATCAGCGGATATTGAAGCATGCCGCGCCGCAAAGAAAATGATAGATGATATAGTATTTGTGCCGGAAATCGGAAAAATTTACTACGGTAAAGTGGTACGGGTAATTCCGATTGGAGCTTTTGTGGAACTTGTGCCGGGTAAAGACGGTATGGTCCATATATCAAAGCTGGAAAACCGCCGTGTCGAAAAAGTAGAGGATGTCCTTAAGGAAGGCGACATGACATGGGTCAAGGTCATGGAAATCGACGACCGCGGCCGCGTCAACCTATCCAGAAAAGACGCGATAAAAGACCGCGAAGCACAAGGATTGAAGGATTAGGGGAGTAGAACACAATAATGGGGGGACTCATGACCATGAGAAGAACTGTTATAGCATTGCTCTTACTTGCGGGCATGATTTTGCCTCTACTCGCTGTTGCGTGCGGGAGCACCACAGAGATCATAACATCCGAACCTCCGGTATATACGTCATACAAGGATATTCCGGGGGTTACGGAAGATGATATTAGAAAGATCGAAGCGCTTCAGATGCAGTACGATTCATTTGTGTACGGCGTCCTACCGTCCACGGTGGCTTTTATAAATAGAAACAGCGAGATAAGAGGCTTTTCTTTACTGTTCTGTGAGTGGCTCACTGATCTTTTTGACATTTCGTTTACACCGGAGTATGTTGCGTGGGACGAGTTTCTTCCAAAACTCGCTAGTTTTGATGTTGATTTTACCGGAGCAATGACAGCAACAGAGGAGCGGCTTAAAACCTATTACATGACAACCACTATTGCAACGCAGATTCTGATGTCATACAGGATCGAAGACAGCGAACCCTTGGAATCAATATCACAGAGACGTTTGCCGCGTTATGCTTTTATTGCCGGAACTACAATAATCGACGACGTAGCCGGAGCGCTCGACGAAGGTTCATTTGAAACCGTACTGGTCAGCAGCACCGATGAGGCTTATGAGCTTCTGAAAAGCGGTGATGCTGACGCTTTCTTTAATACAGACACGGTTGAGCTGGCCTTCGACAAATACGGAGATGTGGTTGCTAAAGAGTTTTTCCCTTTGATTTTCAGTCCAGTTTCTCTTTCAACACAAAACCCGGAGCTGAATCCGATCATTGAAGTCGTTCAGAAAGCGCTTGACAGCGGCGCGCTTAGACACCTTACCACACTGTACAATCAAGGGCATAGAGAGTACTTAAAAACCAGGCTGCACAATCAACTCACGGATGAAGAGCGCAACTACATGCAGAGTAATCCGACTATTCCTATCGCGGCGATCTATAGTAATTATCCTATCAGTTTTTACAACAATCGTGAAAATGAATGGCAAGGAATCTTTTTTGACTTGATAGATGAAATTGAAGAAATGACAGGTATGTCGTTTATTCTTGTAAATGATCAGCATACGGAATGGTCGCGTATACAGGAAATGCTGAGAAACAAAGAAGCGGCTTTTGTTGCAGAACTAATTTGGACTAAAGCTCGTGAGGAGTTCTTCATTTGGGCGGAGACTTCGATTCAAGATGACTACTATGCGCTTATATCCAGGTCTGATTACCGTAATGTCACAACCAATGAGATTCTACACACAAAGGTAGGTTTGACGCGGGATACAGCCTACACGGCAATGTTTCATCAATGGTTTCCCGAGCATGATAATACCGTTGAATACGATGGCATTGAAGAAACTTTTATTGCCCTGCTTAACGGCGAAGTGGACCTGGTCATGACCACGGAGAGAAGGCTTATGTTCCTGACTCACTATCAGGAGCAGACGGGGTATAAGCTCAATTATGTCTTTGACCAGGTAATTCACACAAGATTTGGATTTAACAAAGACGAAACCGTCCTTTGCTCCATAATAGACAAAGCTCTCCATGCAGTTGATACAAAGGGTATATCCAATCAGTGGATGCGTAACACTTTCGATTACCGGGCAGTAGTAGCGGAAGCGCAGCAACCGCTGTTTATCGGCTTGTCAACATTGCTTGTGGCTGTGCTCTCTCTTGTCGTTATTCTTTTCGTAAGGAGCCGCCGTGTTGGAAAGCGGTTGGAAGTGCTCGTAGGTGAACGGACACAAGAGCTTGAGCTTGCGTCCAATGCTAAATCTGAGTTTCTTGCCAAGATGAGTCATGAGATAAGAACACCTATGAACAGTGTTATCGGGTATTCCGAATTGGCTTTGGACGAAGAGATAACACCAAAAATCAAAGAATATTTGACGTATATCTTACAAAACTCGGAATGGCTGCTGCAAATCATCAATGATATTTTGGATATTTCTAAAATCGAGTCGGGAAAACTGGAACTGGAGAAAGTCCCGTTTAATTTACATGAGATGTTCAACAGCTGCCGAACGATGATCGCAAAAAAAGCTGATGACAAGGGTCTATCACTGCACTTTTACGCTGAACCGTCGGTTGGCAAAATACCTATGGGCGATCCGACAAGACTACTTCAGGTGCTTGTCAACCTACTTTCCAACTCTATCAAATTTACCAGTACCGGCATAATAAAGGTTAGTTCTGCAATAAAAGATATCAATGAGAATGCAGTTACAATGCTTTTTGAAGTAAAAGACACCGGCATCGGTATGACGGATGAAGAAATAGAGAGGATATTTGACCCGTTCATACAAGCAGAATCCGGTACAACACGTAAATACGGAGGTACCGGACTAGGGCTTTCCATCACAAAGAACTTAATAGAAATGATGGGCGGTAAGCTTTCAGTGCTCAGCACGCCGGGTGTCGGAAGCAAATTCACCTTTGAGCTGACATTCGATCTAATAGACGCGGATGATGATATTATTCTGGAGCACAAAGAAGCGCCGATAGATATGGATAGACCCACATTTACAGGAGAAATCCTTTTATGTGAAGATAATACAATGAATCAGCAGGTAATAAGCGAGCATCTTCTAAGAGTGGGAATAAAAACTGTTATAGCCTCCAATGGAAAAATCGGCGTAGATATGGTGCGGGAACGCATGGAAAACGACAAAAAGCAGTTTGATTTGATTTTTATGGATATTCATATGCCGGTGATGGATGGTATTGAAGCCGCCGCTAAGATATTTGAGATGGATACAGGTGTTCCTGTTGTTGCAATGACAGCCAACATCATGTCAAATGACAGAGAGCTTTACAAAGTGAGCGGTATGAATGATTATATAGGCAAGCCGTTTACATCACAGGAATTGTGGCGTTGCCTGCTTAAATATTTTACACCCGTAAAATGGCAGAAAGAGGATGAAGAACAAAGCAGGCAGAGTGACAGCGATTTACGGCAGAAATTGATAGTCAATTTTGTGAGAAATAACCGGGAGAAATATAGTGAGATAACTAAAGCGCTAAACACCGGGGATATAGTTTTAGCGCACAGATTGGCGCATACTCTAGCAAGCAACGCAGGACAACTCGGCAAAACTGATTTGCGTGAAGCTGCGCTTAACATTGAGAATCATCTCAAAAACGGAGAGAATCTTACCTTACCCGAGCAGATGGCGGCGCTGGATAAGGAGCTTGGTGCGGTGCTTAATGATCTTAGTCCGATAGCCGCGGCGGTGAGTGAGCCGGCGCAGGGCGCTACAGCGGAGCTTCTTGATGAAGCGGCGGCTCTCAAATTGCTTGAGGAGCTGGAGCCTTTGCTTGAGGAAGGCGATCCGGAATGCCTGACTTATACAAACAGACTCCGGGCAATACCCGGCAGCGAGGAGCTGATACTGCAAATGGAGGATTTTGAGTTTAAATCTGCACTGGGTGAACTTGTAAAGTTAAAAGAAAACATTTCTTGATGCGTTATACAAAAAGAGGATGAATGCAACTCAGGCACTCATCCTCTTTTTAAGTGTGCTTTTTTATTTTTTGTCGTAAAACTTACTTTCGTATTCCGGTCTGTCCATGTCAGCCTCAAAGAATAGAGCTATGCACCCGGGACCCACGTGTGAGCCTATGACGGGGCTCATCATAACAATTAGGAATTCTTTTACTTCAAATTCTTCTTTAATCAACTCTACGACTTTTTCTGCATCTTCCTTACAGTTGGAATGACTTATAATGACAGTATCGAGTTTTGTGTCGGGGTGCAGGCTACGTTTCATTTGAAAAACAAGTGTTTCCAGAGCAGCTTTGCGCCCACGGGCTTTATCCTTAAGCTTAAGTGTCCCGTCCGGATGTACATTAAGGAGCGGCTTGATGCCGATGATCGAACCGGCGACAGCCTGAAGTTTACTTAACCGGCCGCCGCGATGCAGATACATCAGATCATCTACGGTAAACAGTGAAAAACAAGAATGTCTCTTCTCCTCAAGCCATTTTGCGGTTTCTTCGGCAGACAGACCTTCCGCGCGCTTTTTCACTGCAAGAAAGGCAACAAGACCTTCGCCTCCTGCAGCGTTTAAACTGTCTACAGGGTATATTTTGCAATCGGGGTATGTTTCTTTGACTTCCTGCAATGCAACAAACGCGTTTTGGGCTGTGCCGGAAAGACCGCTGCTTAGCATAACAACAAGCAATTCCTCGCCGCGTTTGGCATAATCGGTAAAGGTTTCTGCAAAATTCTCCGGGTTTATGAGGTTTGTGCCTGCACTGCCGCCTTCCGCCAGCGCCTTATAGAAATCGACATCGGTGATTTCCTGCCAGCGTCCACCGTCATGAGGTACACCATTAAGGTGAAAAGGTATAGGAATGATTTTTAAGTCGTGTTCATCAATAAATTCCTGCGGTAAATCGTAGCCCGTGTCTACCATGATCGTAAATTTGCTCATTAATACTGTCACCTCTCAGAAATAGTTTAAAGTTAAAGTTGTAAATTTACAACCTTTAATATTATTACATCGTTTATTCAAAAACACAAGTGTTAAATATGATATTTAGTCAATACTTTAAGATACCGACTTTAAGGCGCTACACACTTGGCTATTATGACTAACATCTGTTACTTATTTCTTCTGTGAGTTTGCCTATAAATTCATCAATAGGCATAGCACCGATATCACCTTCCAAACGCTTGCGTACGGTTACAAGCCCA